>Ga0101944_10001783_pt1 | contig 40739 bp, 38 predicted proteins | sample DewCreD2012metaG_FD_75245 | JGI IMG/M metagenome (GOLD analysis project Ga0101944, IMG submission 75245) | Hot spring sediment bacterial and archeal communities from British Columbia, Canada, to study Microbial Dark Matter (Phase II) - Dewar... ... | reverse complement strand
CAGGTTGCTGACGCGGATCTGCGAGTTGAGCGGCGCCCAGGTGTTGTTGTAGGTCGGGAAGTAGTAGCGGTACGAAAGCATCTGGTCGGGGATGCCCATGGTCTCGGAGAAGCTGTAGAGGGTGTTGTTGGCATACGATTGCAGGCGGATCGCCGCCACAATCTTCTTGCTGGTGTCCAGGCTCTCGACGATGACCGGTCCGCCGCTGGTGTTGAAGTACAGGCGCTGTTCTTCCAGTCCCTGCATCTGCTGTTCCCAGACTACGTCGTTGCCGATGGTGATGCGCACAGTGGTGGGAGTGGTCTCGAGGTTGCTCACGCGGATCTGGGAGTTGAGTGGCGTCCAAGTGTTGTTGTAAGTCGGGAAGACGTACTTGTAGGAGAGCAGTCCCTGCGGCACGCCCATGGTCTCGACGAAGGAGTAGAGAGTGTTGTTGGCGTAGGATTGCAGGCGGATGGCGGAGACGATGTTCACGCCATTGGTGCTTTCCACTTTGACCGGTCCGCCGCTGACGGGGTAGTAGAGACGTTCTTCCTTTCCCGGCGGAATGCCGTAATTCCCCATCGCAGCGCCGCCGATGTTGACGTTGACATTCGCGCAGCCGGATGATGAGTTGAATGTAGCGGTGTAGTTTTGTCCCGTCTGATTGGCGGTGACGTTGGTGTAGGTGCGGCTGGCGGGGGTGAAGGTGTAGCAGGGGTGTGAGGGCGTGACCGTCCCGCTCCAGTTGTAGGAGACTGTGAGGGAGTAACTGCCGTCTGCCGCCGAGGTGGCGGTCTTGGCGGCGCCGTCGGTGTAACTCAAGGTCACGCCCGATGCGCCCGCGTTGCCGGAGAGGGTGAAAGATGGTTCGTTATAGCGGATTTCGTAGATTCTGCCGGTGGCGAGGTCTGCCAGGTAGAGTTTGCCGCTTTCATCCTCGCCAAAGGTCGAGATATTGTAGGAAGTGTCGGCGAGTTGAAGCGGGGCGCTCCAGCCGGACGATGATTTTTTGATTGCCCAAATTCTGCCCGAGCAAAAATCGCCGTACAGGTAATATCCCTGCAAAGAGGGAAATTCCGTACCGCGATAGACATATCCGCCCGTGACAGCACAGCCGAGGCTGTGGTCGTATTCTGCCACCGGCAGGACCTTCCCGGTCTGGTCACAGCCGCTGGAAGGGTTGTAACACAGACTCCCTTCCATGATGCGCCAGCCGTAATTTTCACCGCCGGTGCTGGCAGCGGGCTGGAAGTCAATTTCCTCGCGGGCGCCTTGCCCCACGTCGCCGATGTACAGGTCGTGGGTGAGGCGGTCAAAAGACATCCGCCAGGGGTTGCGCAGACCGTATGCCCAGACCAGTTTCTTGTTCGGGTTGGGATCGCTGGAGAAGGGGTTGGACGCAGGTACTGCGTAAGGAGAAGCGGAATCCACATCCAGCCGCAGGATTTTTCCGAGCAATGAGGTCAGGGTTTGAGCGTTGTTGAAGGGGTCGCCTCCGCTGCCGCCGTCGCCCGTTGACCAGTACAGGTAGCCGTCGGCTCCGAAGGCAAGCGTGCCGCCGTTGTGATTGCTGTAGGTCGGGTGGTCAATCGTCAGGAGGGTGACGCCGCTGGAAGGGTTGGCAGTGTCGGCGTTGCCTGTCGAAACGGAATACTGCCTCAAGGTCAGGATGGAACCGGTGGAGTCGCCGGGGCGGGGGGCGGTATAAAGAACGTAGAATTTCCCGTTGGTCTCATAGGAGGGATGGAAGGCAAGTCCCAGCAAGCCCTGTTCGCCGCCGCTGGATTTGACAATGGACTGGATGTCGAGGAAGGGCGTGGAGAGCAGCGAACCGTTCTTGACAACCCGAATCCTGCCGGCTTGCTCGACGACGAACAGCCGCCCCGAAGCATCCCCGGCGTGCGTGATGAATACGGGACTGCTCAACCCGGCGGCGACTTCTGTGAAAGAGATCCGCGCCGGTTCCAACAGAGCCGGCACTGCCACCACGCCATCGAGGACGTTGCTGTCAATCGGGAGAGTGAGACTGCCCCAGGTTTCATCGTGTTCGCCTTCATATTGGCGAATGCGCTGATGATTTGCCCAGACCGTGTTGGGGAGACAGGTGCCGAGGTCCCAAACAGTGGCGGTGGAGTCGTAGAAGCCCTGCCCCAAGTTGTGATACCAGCGGGCGGGCCAGATGACATCCGGCACGTTTGCAATCGTCCGAAAATCGCTCAAGCCGGTGTTGCACAGCGTGGAGCCATACACGCCTGCCAGGTTGCCGCGCGCGCGGATTTGCGAGACCCAGCCGTTCATGAAAGCGTTGACCGCATCGCGGCAGGCGGTGTTCGTGCCGTAGTACTCGATGTCGTAATAGACGACGGAGCCGGTTTTATCGGGATAGGTGAAACCAAGTTCTGACAGTTTTTCCACCGCAAGGTTTGCCTCGTTGACGCCTTCGTTGTAGGCGGCGGTCGGGTCGCTGCTCATGCGCGAAAGGTAGCCGGTGCAGGGAGCCTGCGGTCCCACCCAGGTGGGGATGAACTTCCAGCCCTGTTGGTTCAACTGCTGAACATAGGAGGCGGTCAGCGCGCTGTTGGCGCAGGCGCGGCTGGAGCCGCCGATGTAAAGGTTGACCACCTTGTAGGGACTGCTGTTCCACCAGGTTTGCAGTTGGGCGAGGGTGGGGATTTCGCATTTATCGAATCCCTGCCCGATGAAGATTTCGGTGCTGCCGAAATTGGGATAGGTGAAGACATCGGTCTCTGCGAGGAAAGCATTTTCCGCGCCTCTTACCGGACCGACGACTGATTCTGCGATAGGAAGCGGCACCTCGCTCCAGGTCGAGCCGCCGTCAGTGGTTTGAAGCAGACGGGTGGTGGAGGTGCAAGAGACAGAACCCGTTCCCCCGTCTGGCGATGAAGCGGTGGTGCAATCCGATTGGACCGATTTTGCCCAGCCGTCATCCAGTGAGATCATGTCCAGGTCCACGATGGAGGCGGAGAGACCATCAGTGTTTTGGAGCGAGCGCAGGACGCCGTTTTCCATGCGGAGGAGGGAAGCCGTGCCTGGAATGACCGCGAGGAAATTTTGCGCATCGAGAATAGACAAGCCAATGACGCCGGCGTCCACGCTCAAGTCCGCCTGTTGAACAGGAAGCCAGCCGTCATTGGCATCGTCATAGGCAAACACGTTCAGGGTGTTGGTCTCGCCGAGGCTGGTCGTGACAAGAAGTCCCTGTCCGTTGAAGAAGTAGGGGGCGTAGGCGGTCACAGCGGCGTTTGTCGAATGCGCCGGCGCGGCGTCACGCCAAGTGACGCCGCCATCCCGCGTTTGGAAGATTTGGTCGCCGGCGGGTCCGCCGAATGCCCAGCCGATTTGCGGGTTGCTGAAAGTCACCTGGTCTGCCACCGGCAGGCTGTGGCGCGTCCAGGTTGCGCCGCCGTCGGAGGTGGTGAAGAGGACGCCGACGCTGAAGTTGGAACTGGTCGCCTGTTTGACGGCGATCCAGCCACTCTGCGCGTCGAACCACCCCATGCCTGCTCTTTCAACATAAGCCGCCGCTTCCCCCGATTCAAAGAACGCCAGCGGTTGCACATCCCAAGTGTTGCCGTGATTGAATGTGCGGGCGATGGTGAAGAGGGAACTGCCGTCGCTCTGAGGGGTTGACCAGAGCACCCAGCCTGTGTCGGAATCCCGAAATTCCACATCCTGCACGCTGGCAGTTACGGGAATGGCTGGACCGATTTCCTCCCAGGTTTGCCCGGCGTCAGATGTCCAAAACAGGCTTTGTCCGCTCAACACCCAGCCGGAGGATACGGTCAGGCGGTCGAATTGGTCGAGGCGGGTTTGCGCTGAACTTTGGGCTTGGACGGGAGAGAGATGGTGAAGTCCGCTTAATGAAAGGGTGAGTACAACCAGGAAAAAAAGTCGGTTCCAAGTGTGCATGTTTTCTCCAAACTTGTAAAGACTTGCATGACGAAACTTTGTTGATGAAGGTATTCTACCTTCCCCAGGGATGGTCTGGCTTTTTTATCAGGCTCCCCTAATGGTACTTGATGATGCCAAATCACAACTTTACGAAATTCAAGTTTGAGGATTGGTCACGGCAAGGGTAAAGGTTTTGATTTTGCGGGCAACCATCATTTTGTTATGACGGGAGGTTATGCCGAACATCAATTTCACAAAAACGAACCCAAATTTACTCTTTCTATTGACAGTACTTACGCAGTACCTGATTTTATTCCGCCAATCTTCGCTAATCTGCGCTAATCTGTTCAAAATTCGCGAAGATTGGCGCAGATTAGTGGATAAGAAAGCCTGATTGCGTAAGTCCTGCTATTGAGAAGTATTTTGTATTGCAAAATCAGAACGCACAGCGTATTTGTATATACATTTCTTCTGTAACCTTTCAATAATGAAAGGGTCTAGTATTTACCTTACAATGTTGAAAGGTTTCGTGTTGCGCCGTGAATGTGCCAAAAATAATTTATGAAGAGGCAAGAAACAAAATGAAAAAAATATTCTCAGCTTTATGTGCTTTTGTTTTGTTCTCAATGCTTATATTACCTAAATACGTAAGTGCTGCTACACTACAAACGAATGTGGAATTCAATGCAACAGCGACAGTTCGTTACAGCGACTGGTTGGATGGGTCCAACAGCACGCTGGATATCCATGTCAGTGATTTGCCGGAAAATGTAGAGTTTTCGAACGGTGTGTATTCCGGCTGGTGCATCCAACCAAGAATGACAGGGTTGTTGCATGGCGAATCTGCGGTCATTTATTCCAGCCTAAGCAGTGCATTGCCTTCCGATCTGGCATCATTGCCATGGAACAAGATTAATTACGTGCTGAACCACAAGGTGCGCGGCGAGGGGAAGAGCGACCTTGAATTTTTCAAAGATGTTCAAACAGCCATCTGGTTGTTGTTAGGCGACGACGACCCGGAATTTGGCATCAGCCCGGAAGCGCAGAAAATGGTGGATGATGCCAATGCAAATGCCGGATACATACCGGGAGATGGAGACATTGTTGCTTTTATTGTTTATTCCGATGGCATAAGCCTAACAAAAGACGATTTTGTGCAGGAAGTAATCATCGAGGTTGTTCTGCATCTGCCTCCTACTGAAACTCCCACCCCAACTGCGACATTAACCATCACGCCTACATCCACAACTTCCACCCCAACCGAAACTGTCACAACAACTCCGTCTCCTACGGAAACTGTCACCATGACACCATCCCCGACAGAGACCGTGCCTCCAACTTCCACATCACCGACACCTACTGAAACTTTAACCATTACATCCACATCCACATTTACGCCGACGGTTACGCCAACATCCACATTCACACCCACCCCCACGTTAACCGGCACCCCTGTGTGTGTACCTACGGTTGTGAGGGCAGATTTCAGCCGCGTGGCAGCAGGGCAATCCGTGGAGGGCTGGGATGTGGTAGCGCCGGGGCTGAACATTGATGCGAAAGGGACAGCGGTCAGTCTGCGGGCTGGGTTGGATCCAAGAGCCTATGGTGCACCCAATGATGCTCCTACTGGGAATGCGGGATTGTCTGCCGGCGGAGGTTTCAGTGACATTCCCACACAGTCTGCACTGCAAGCGCATTTATACACCTTCACCTTTGCGCCGGGCACATCAGTGAGCAACTTTACACTCCATATGTTGGACTATGGGGACTGGAACGTGGTCAGCAGTACTTCGCACTATGTCAGCCTGACTGCCTACAATGCGAATGGGGTAGTGGTGGCAAAACAAGAATTGAGTTTTACGACACCGGCAGTCGGTCTGCCTCGTTCTTCGGATAAATATGGAGACTTATGGTTTACGGGGGATGCGGTCACGGCTTTGCCGGGGCAGCCGGGCAACTGGACATGGAATGTGTCGGGCAGCGGGATTGTGAGGGTAGTGTTGGAATTCGGCGCAGGACACGACCCCAATGTCGCTTTCGATACCCTGACGTTTACTACGGAGTGCCCGTAACTTTTTTGACAACAGAAGTTTGCTGATTTCAAAACCAAGACCCATCCCGAATTGTCGGGATGGGTCTTGGTTTAGCGAGATTACTCCGGGTCGTTTTCGTCGGTGTCGTCCTCCCCCGTGTCGAATTCGTATTCCACCTTTTCGCCATCCAGATACACCCACAGCAGGAGGACATGCCCTTCCGGGGTTTCGACGTTGCGTGCCGCCAATATGGGAGCGGATTGTTCCATACCCATGTCGTTGCGGTAATGCAGGTGGATGGGAGACTTTGCCTTCCAGGCGCGGTAGCAGCGTTCCACAAGCGCGGGTCCGTTGAAAGTCCGCAGGCGCGTCAGCGCCGGGACCGATAAGGCGGCGCTTTCGTTCAACCCCAGCGCCCAGCCATCGTTGACCGCTTCGAACACGGGGGGAGGTCCTTCGATAATAGTGATTCTATCGTCCATAGTGACCGAGAATATACCACAAAAGATGCCGAGGAGTCATTGCGAGTCCGTTAGTCTTAAAGTACCCCGCCCCGGCAATCAACCTGTCATTGTAATTTCTTGCATTCCATCTTTTCGATGGGTATACTTGCGCATTATGACACCGGAAAAGATTGGGCGCTACGAAATCAGGGCGGAATTGGGACGCGGCGGCATGGCAACCGTCTATCACGGCTACGACCCGCGCTTCGAACGTGAAGTGGCGGTCAAAGTTCTGCCCCCCGAGCTCCTGCATTCGGACCCGCAATTCAAACTGCGCTTCGAACGCGAGGCGAAGATCATCGCCCAGTTAGAGCATCCCTCCATCGTGCCAGTCTATGATGTGGGGGACGAAAACGGTCAGCCTTACTTCGTCATGCGGTATATGAACGGCGGCTCGCTGGCGGAACGCATCAAGCAGCGAGTGATGTCGGTGGAGGAAGCCGCTAAAATCCTCGGGCAGATCGCCCCCGGACTGGACGAGGCGCACAGCAAAGGCATCGTCCACCGCGACTTGAAGCCCAGCAACATCCTCTTCGACTCCAAAGGGACGCCCTACATCTCCGATTTTGGCATCGCCAAGTTGTCGCAGGCACAGGCGAGCAGTGTCACCGGCAGCGCCATCATCGGCACGCCCGCCTACATGGCGCCCGAACAAGCCGCCGGCGAAGCCGTGGACGGACGTTCGGACATCTATGCCCTGGGCATCATCCTTTTCGAGATGTTGACCGGGCGCCAGCCCTACGAAGCCGACACGCCCATGGGGGTGGCAATCAAACACATTACCGAGCCGGTGCCGCACATCCTGGAAGCCAACCCCAACCTGCCGCCCGAGGTGGACGCCATCATCCAAAAGGCAATGGCGAAGCGCAAGGAAGACCGCTTTGCCACCGCCATGGAACTGGTGGATGCCTTGCGCATGGTCGGGTCCACCGCTGCGACGCAGTTGCGCACCGTCAAAGTTGCGCCCAAGACGGTGGCTACCGCCGAGAAAGCCGCCGAAAAAGTTGCCGCGCCAGCCGCTCGAAGACCGTTGGGCATCTGGCTGATTCTCGTCCCCGTTCTTTTGCTGGGAATGCTTGGGGGAGGCTATGCCTTGTTGAGTCGTATCAACCGTCCCGTAGAGACAGAGGCGCCGGTCGTCATCCCCACGTGGACTACTGTTCCACCATCCTCCACATCCCCTATTCCCACCCTCGAACCGACCAAGGAAGCGCCGGTTCTTATTGTCCCCACCGATACCCCGCCTCTTTCCACGCCAACGCCGGCACCGCCCAAGATTCCTGTCATCGGCGGCGCGGATAAGATCGCCTTCGTCGCCAACAACGAAATCTGGCTGATGAATGTGGACGGCTCGGGCTTGGAGCAGATCACCTTCGACGGCGCCGTCAAAACCGACCTGCAATGGGTGGGTCCCGATTACCGTTACCTGCTTTTCATCAGCGGAAAAATCGTCAAATACTACGACAGCCAGAGCGGCGCTGTGGATACGCTGGTCAACTTCCCCTCGGAAGTTTCGGTGGACGCATTTCAGGTTTCGCACGATGGCAAGCAGGTGATGATTGCCATGAGCAACAACATTTTTGTAGTGCCATTCGACATTGCGGCGCTCAAACCGGTGACCAACCGGCGGCAACTTGCCCAACTGAAGGACAGTTGTCTCGTTCAACAGGTGCCGAAGACGTACACCATTGCCCGCGTGCGCGAAGCGCGCTGGTCGTGGGACGATAAACTGGTGGCATGGCTCTTTACCGGCAACGATGCCGTCAACCCCAACCTGCAAGCCGAACAGGTGAGCGTGCTCGATATTTCAGCCTGCAAGCCGGAACTGATTGACCAGAAAGACAACTTCCCCGGTACGCGCTTTGTCCCCTCGGGGTATCAATCGCGCGAAATCCCCGATTTCGACTGGGACGGATACGAACTGTTTGCCTTCAACACTTCGCGGCGCAACAATGGTTGGGGCGAGCTTCACATCTACAACTGGAAACTTTACAAGGGCGTTCATTACTCCCCGCTTGGTCCCTGCTGTTACCGCGATGCACGCTGGAGTCCGGACGGCACCTACCTTCTGTTTGCCTTCCAAGACCTTGCCCTGGGTCCCGATGCCAAAACCATGCTCTATTACGTGCCGGTCGGCGAATTAGGGGCAGGCGCAAAATTCACCCCTCTGCCTTTGCCGCCCGATTTCTTCAAGAACCCGCGCGAAGCCCCGCAGCCTGCCTTGCGCCCTGCGATAACCCCCTGACAATTTCCCGCACCAGCGCCGGTCCCCGATAAATCAACCCCGTATAAACCTGCACCAGACTCGCCCCCAAGGCGAGTCTCTTTTTTGCGTCTTCGGGACTCATAATCCCGCCGGCGCTGATCACCGGGACTCTCCCCTCGACCAACTTCACCACCCGCCTCAACACCGCTTCACTGCGGACCTTCAGCGGGCTCCCGCTTAATCCACCTTCTTCTCCCCGATGCTTTGACCGCAGTCCCTTGCGCGCCAGCGTGGTGTTTGTGGCGATGATGCCGTCCATGCCTTTTTCCACGATTACGCCAACGGCGTCCTCCAATTCTTCTTCGCTTAGGTCGGGCGAAATTTTTACGAGGATGGGGCGTTTCACGTTCCAAGTTCCACGTTCCAGGTTGATTTGGTCGAGCAGGTTTTCTAACATCTCACGCCCTTGCAATCTGCGCAACCCAACCGTGTTCGGTGATGAAATGTTGATCGTCAAATAATCCGCGAGCGGGGCGAAGAAACGCATCAACTGAACATAGTCGGCGGCGGCTTCTTCGAGAGAGGTGTCCTTGTTTTTGCCGAGATTGACCCCAATCACCGCTGATGACCAATTGCGAATCGCTGATAACTGCTTGCTGACAAATTCCGCTCCCCTGCTGGGAAATCCCATGCGGTTGATGACAGCTTCCTCCTGCGGGAGGCGAAACACGCGCGGTTTGGGGTTGCCAGGCTGAGGCTTGAGAGTGACCGTCCCCACTTCGATGTGACCGAAGCCAAGCGCGGCGAGTCCGCGAACGGCGAGGGCGTCCTTGTCGTATCCCGCCGCCAGCCCGACGGGATTTTTGAAGGTCAAGCCGAATGCCCGAACGGGTTTGGATGGCGTCTGATAAAGTTGTGAGAGGAACCAGTTGGAAAGTGGAAAGTTGCCTGCGGCGCGTAACAGTTGAAGCGTGATGTGATGCGCGGCTTCAGGATCGAGCGAAAAAAGCAAAGGGCGCAGCAAGGAGTACATGTTTTCCTTTTGTGTTCCTTCGTGCCGTTTCGGCAATCTCAATGCAAGCCACCGCGGTTAAAAACGCTTCTGTCCGCTTTTATCCAAAAAATACTGGATGATTTCCTCCTCGGGGTGCGGCACATTCATGAGGGCGAACATCGCCGCCAGTTCGCCGCGGTGATGCGTGTTGTGATTCGGCGGTTGGACCACCATTTGCCACAACGGCAGGGTGAAGGTCTCGCCTTTGGGGTTGGTATAGGTCACGGCGCGCTGGAGCGTCTCTTCGGTTTGTTCGGCGAGGAAGGCGCGCATGGTCTTTTCCACATCCGCCCAATAGGCGCGGATGGATGCGACGGTGGGAAAATCCTTCGGGTCGAGAAACTCGCCCTTTTCGCCGCGCCAGCGCTGCTGCCACATGCGCTCGGAACTCATCATGTGTACCAGCGTCGCCTGAACGCTGTCCCAGGAATGTCCCTGCTTGCGGAAGAGTTGCTCGTCAGTCAGCGTCTCGGCAACGGCGAGGTAACGCTTGTTCGCCCAGTAGTTGTAATCGTAAAGTTCGGTAAGGTATTCAACAAGATTCATAATTCGGTCCGTTTACGGGTTGGAATGTTTTCATGTTTGAGCGTTTACACATTGGCGCGTTCCAAAAACTTCCTTGTTTCCTCGATCTTTCCACTTTCTATTTTCCCCGCCTCCTCCCAGTAATCCAACATCTGCGTAATGGTCAACACCGCGTGCAGAGAGTACCCCGCCTGCGCCAGCGACTCCTTCGCGCCCGACTGGCGGTCAATCAGCACGACGACATCTTTCACGACCAAGCCCGCCCCCGTCAGTTTTTCGATGGCTTCGAATTTGCTCCCGCCGGTGGTGGCGAGATCGTCAATGACCACGACCGTCTCGCCGGCGTGGTATTCGCCTTCGATTTCGGCTTTCGTGCCGTAGGTCTTGGCTTCTTTGCGCGGGTAGATCATCGGGTAGTTCCCCGCGAGGGAGATGGCGGTGGCGATGGGGATGGCAGCGTAGGGCAAACCGGCGATGCGTGAAAAGTGAAGAGCAGAAAGTAGAGGCAGGTAGGCTTGGGCAATCTGAGCGAGCAATTTGGGGTAGGTGATGATTTGCCGCAAGTCAATGTAAATCGGAGATTTGAGCCCCGACTTGAGGGTGAACTCGCCGAATTTGATACACCCTGCTTCGAGGAGACCATCCGCGAGGGAGGAGAGTGGGTAATTGGTAATTGGTAATTGGTTGGACATGGGCAAATCCTTTTTGAACACGGATTACGCGGATGGAAGTTTGTCCCCGTCTATCCGCGTTCTCCGCGTCCTATTGCTCTTTTGATATTCAAGATCTGATCCCGTATCTCCGCCGCGGCACGAGCGGGATTCTCCGCCCGCGAGATGGCGCGCGAGATGGGGATGAGCAGTCCCTTGCCGTCGCTTCGCAAGCCGGACCTGAGAGTCGTCTCCAGTTCCCCGCCCTGAGTCCCCACCCCCGGCGCGAGGAACCACAGGTCGGGCGCGGCGGCGCGAATCATTTCCATGATTTGCGGGTGCGTTGCGCCGACCACGATGCCCACGTTGTTTTTCTCGTTCCATTGTTCCGCGAGTTTTGCCACATAAATGTAGAGCGGCATGGGCATATCCGATCCCATCGGCATGACCAGCAGGTTTTGCAAATCCATCGAACCCGCATTGGACGTTTTGCACAGGAGAAAGACGCCCTTTTCTGGATTTTGGATGAACGGCTCGATGGAGTCTTTGCCGAGATACGGGCTCAGCGTGATGCAATCCACGCCAAGATTTTCAAAGGCAGATTTTGCATACGCTTCCGCCGTTGAAGCAATGTCGCCTCGCTTCGCGTCGAGGATGATGGGAATGCGCGAGTCGAGTCGGTGCGACTCTTCGCGGATGGCTTCGATGACCTGCTTGAGCGCCGTCCACCCCTCCGCGCCGAAGACCTCGAAGAACGCGGCGTTGGGTTTGAATGCCGCAGCGTAGGGAGCGGTCGCTCGGACGAGAGTCAGGCAAAAGTCGAGGGCGGAAGCGGGCGAAGGCTCTTTGAGGTCGGAGAGGTGCGGGTCGAGTCCAATGCACAAGAGGGAGGAAGAGTCTTCGACGCGTTTTTCCAGAAGAGAGAAGAAGGCTCCCATTTTCATCGAGCCTTTTCCTCTTCCCATGCGGCGAGTACATTGGCAATACAACGCCCATCGGCGCCATAATATTTTAGCGTCCGGGAAATGTTATTGGTAAGCGGGCGCAGATTGTGGAGGGCGCGGGCTGTCTCCTCCTCTGTGGCTAGCCCCAGACGCGTGAGAAAACGCAAATAGGCCGGCAACAACTCGATCGTTGCCGCCAGATGGAAGGGCTTGGCACCCAAAAATTGAGCCAAGTCAACGAGAGATCGATCAAGCGTTCCGTAGGCAGGAATGAGGGAGATAGTCTGCACACTCTTCGTACTCCTCTGTTCTTTGGATTTGCCGCTGCGCCCCTTTTTTGTTTGACCAATCCCCGCCTGCTTGACTATGGCAATTGCAATTTGCTCCCATGCCATATCTGCCCGCCCGTAGGGAATCCCTCTCCAATGTTGGTCTGCCACGAATTCGGCGAGCAGGTTGTGAATGTTTGTTTGCAGTTGTTCATTCCCCAATGAAGAGGAAAAATCAGCAGATTTCCACTCGGAAGGCGCCCGAGCGGTCAGACGCGGAATAAACCGTTCCAACCAGCCTTCCTTCCATTGAGGAATATACGGCGCAGTGGCAGCCAAAAAGGCTGAGTCTTGGGGAGCAGGTGTTGGATTCGTATTAAGATAATCCCAGAGCATTAGCCGCCCAATCTCGCTGGCAAACTCATCAGCCGCCCACTCTACTAGATCGGGAGCGGTTTTGATTTTTGGCAGGGCATCCGCCATCACCGGCACGATGAGTTTTTCCAAACCATGATACGCCATTTGATATACAATGTTGTAGTAGATATCCACGTCGGTTTCGTTTCTGAAAAAGTCCAATAAAGATGGGATTTCATCCCAGCGGTCATCTTCGATTGCAAACGAAATCAGGGAGCGAAGGAAATACTTGCCTTCCTTTTTGTATACCTCAGGCGCTTTTTCGCGAAGTCGCCAGACCAGTTCGGCATAACGCGCATGCTGGTCGGCGCCTTCAGGCAGAATGTTTACGATTTCTTCCAGCATTTCAAAAGCCAGTTCCTCGTCCATCTTGCCTGAATCCAACACCGCGAGAAAGGTCTCGATTTTCTGCTCCAAGCCGGCTTCGCCGAAAATATCCCAAAAATCATCTGCGTCTGGGTCAAACTGCTTCTTTTTAGGTTGCATGGCTTTCTCCTTGTAGGCTTTTGACATCGTCAAGCGGCTCAACTTTTTTGCACAGGTACGCAAGTATACAAGCAGACACGTTTTTGCTTGCGTACCTGTCAACTTATCTACGTATCTACGCTTTTCCAAGCACCATCGCCAGCAATGCCATTCTAACGTAAAGACCGTATTCCATCTGGCGGAAGTAGGCGGCGCGGGGATCGTCGTCGAAGTCCATGCTGATTTCGGTGACGCGCGGGAGCGGGTGCATGACAATCATTTCCTGCTTGGCGGCTTTCATGATTTCGGGGTCAATCACATACGCGCCTTTGACTTTCTCGTACTCGGCGGGATCCTCGAAGCGTTCCTTCTGGACGCGCGTGACGTACAGCACGTCGGTTTCGGGCAGGACTTTTTCGAGCGTGCTGTATTCGGCTTGCGGGATGCCCTTCGCCGCGACCTCGTCCATCACTTCCTTCGGCATTCGCAAAATATCGGGCGAGACGTAATTCAACTTGACCTTGAAGAGCGAGAGCAGGCGCGCCAGCGAGTGAACCGTGCGCCCGTATTTCAGATCGCCGAGCATGGTCACGGTGAGATTGTCGAGCCGCCCCAACTCCTCCATGATGGTGAAAGTATCGAGCAGCGCTTGGGTGGGGTGTTCGCCGATTCCGTCGCCTGCGTTGATGACGGGCTTCTTCGCCGCCTTCGCCGCAATCGCCGCCGAGCCCGTTTCGGGGTGGCGCAGCACGATGACATCGGCGTAACATTCGAGCGTGCGGACGGTGTCGGTCAGGCTTTCGCCCTTCGTCACGGAGGAATACTTCACTTCGTTGATGGGGATGACCGAGCCGCCGAGCCGTTCCATCGCGGCGGTGAACGACGACGACGTGCGCGTGGACGGCTCATAAAACAGATTGGCGAGAATTTTCCCTTTGAGCAGGTCGAACGTGCCAATGCGCTCGACCATGCCGCGCATTTCGTGCGCCACGCCGAAGATGTATTCCAGGTCGGCGCGGTTGAACTGTTTGACGGATAGGATGTCCTTGCCGTACCACGAGGCATTCTTGTTTTCGCCGAAGGGGAGGTAGGGGGATTGAGATTCAGTGGGCATGTTTACTCCTTGGTTGGTAATTGGTAATTCGTAATTGGAGACTCGCTTCTTTCTTCGGGTGAGGTTGATTCGGTTTCGATGGGCATTTTCCATCACCCAAACAGATGATTTGCCAGCGGGATGACGTTGATGACCGGCTCTTCGTAGGGATGCACGCGCTTTATCGCTTGAAGCGCCTCTTTCACCAACTCACGCCTGCAATTGACTTCGAGTTTATATTCCGCCACTTCGTTGATTTTGCCCTGCTCGCCCTCGAACGGGTTCGAGCCGGGCAGCGGGCGGAAAAATCCGCGCACGGGAGTCAGCGCGACGCAGTGGTCGTAATTGCCAATCACGCCCACGCCGATCTCAGAGAGCGCGTCGGCGAGTTTCAGGGCGTGGTCTTGCGGGACAAAGATTTCGAGTTTGACGTGGGTAAAGGTTTGCATGGATATTTTTATATGGCTTTCTCATTATCGCTTGACAATCTCATCAGTGTGTGGCGCGCCTTCAACGCGGATTGCGCCGATTAGACGGATGGCGCGGATTTTTTGAAAAACATCGGCAAAATCCGCTAAATTCGCGACATCCGTGTTGAAAATGAGAAAACCATGGATATTTTTATCGGGCGTGTTGCCAAAAGGCACACAAAATGCTAGAATTAGTACATGAAATATTTCTCGTGGAGCGAAGAGAAAAACGAACTGCTGAGAGAAGAGAGACAGGTTTCATTCGATGATGTTGTTTTTTACATCGAGCAAGGTTTCCTGCTGGATGTGCTGGAGCATCCCAATCAGGCAAAGTATAAAGGACAAAAGATATTCGTTGTGCAGATGGATGATTATGTTTACCTCGTACCTTTCATTGAAGACGAGCGTGAAATATTTTTGAAGACAATCATACCGAGCCGCAAAGCCACGAAGAAGTATTTGAAAGGAAGTGAAGAATGAGCGACCTCAAACTCCAACAGGACGAACTTGAACTTCTTGCTTCCTATGAAGCGGAGGAGTGGAAGTCTGCGAAAAAACTTAGCGAGAAGAAGGAGCAGTATCGCGCCTACGCCCGCGCCACGCTTCGGAAGGATAAGCGTATCAATATCCGGATTTCGGAGAGAGACCTCCTTGCCTTGCAAAGACGGGCGGTGCGTCAGGGTATTCCCTATCAGACGCTGATTTCCAGCGTCTTGCATAAATACGTCAGCGGCGCGTTGACCGAGAAATGACCTGTATGAATGTGCATGGACAACCTGCTCTCTGCCGCCTGCCGAGAGCAGGTTTGTTTTTTACCGAACATTCCTTCCATATCCCTGTTCCGCCAACACCTTCCCATCCTCAAACGCGACCTTGCCCCGCAGGACAACCTTTCTCACTTTGCCTTTGACCTTCCAGCCCTCGAAGGGAGTCCAGCCGCAGCGGGTGAATTGGTCAGCGGCTTTTATTTCGTATTCGGCGGTCTCGTCCACTTCGACCCAGGTTTCGGGTTGTTCGGGGAGGTGGAAGATGCGGCGCGGGTTGATGACACTCTTTTGAATCAAGTCGTCTAAGGTCAAACGTCCAGCGCCAACGGCGGTAAGGAGGAGAGGAAGCAGAGTTTCCAAGCCGGGAAAACCGGGCGGGGGATTCTCGGAGTCTTTTTCCGCGAGGGTGTGCGGGGCGTGGTCGGTGGCGAAGCAGTCAACGACATCGAGGTTGTCCCACAGCGCATCCACGTCCTTCTGAGTTGCCAAACGTGGACGAACCTCCATCCTCCCTTCTTTCTTCTTTCCTCTTTCTTCCTCAGGTACTTGCGAAACCATAAACAAGTGATGCGGACAGACCTCACAAGTGACCTTTATCCCTCGTTCCTTCGCCGCTTTGATGAGCAGGATTTCTTCCTTCAATGAGACATGCGCGATGTGGACGGGACGGTCGTAGAGAGCGGCGAAGAGGATGCCCGCTGCCATCGTGCGGGACTCGGAGTGCAGGACGATGGGGTAGTCCATCGGGAATTTTTGGAAGTGAGGCATCCACAGCGTCATGTCGTTCAGGCGGAGTTCGCCGAAGGTGGAGTCGAGGTACATTTTCAAGCCGGCGGCTCTGGGCGCGAGGGCAGCGACAGTCTCGGCGTTGTCGGGACCGGCGCCGAGGAATTGGGCGTAGTCGCAGCGGGCTTTTCGTTTGGCGGAATCCAGCGCGAGGTCCAGTGTGGAGGCGTCGAAGATGGGGGGCTTGGTGTTGGGCATGGCGAGGATCATCGTCACGCCGCCGGCGAGCGCGGCTTGGGTGACGGTGTCCCAATCCTCTTTGTGTGTTTGTCCGGGTTCGCGGACATGGACGTGCGGGTCAATCAGTCCGGGGAGTTTGAGCATAGGTTCAGACCTCACCCCCCGTCCCCTCTCCTAACAACGAGAGGGGAGTCAAGGGGCAAAAAAAGAGAGCCGCTAGAAGCGACTCTCTGATTTTCGGAAGGGAGAAACAATCTTGCCAAAGAGATGTTGGGGGAACAATCGTTTGAGGCGGGGCAGTCTGTACATTGCGGCGTATTTTACGCCGATTCGAGGATGTGTCAAGAGAGGAGAAAAAATCATTCGAAACAGAATCAGCCGTCCCGTAGGAATGAGGCGGGAGGAAATCTCATGATATTTGTCACTAAAGCGCGTCAAATGCGGGTGATATAATCCCGCCATCATTTCGCAAGGAGAAGGAAAATGGCATACGTAAATGTCAAAGTCCCCGCAGGCGGGGCGAAGATTTCAATCCGGGACGGAAAATTACAGGTTCCCGATAATCCGATTATTCCGTTCGTGGAGGGCGACGGGACCGGGCGCGACATCTGGCGTGCGTCGGTGCGGGTGTTCGACGCGGCGGTGGAGAAGGCATACGGCGGCAAGCGCAAGATTCATTGGATGGAAGTGTACGCCGGCGAGAAGGCGTTCAAATTGTTCAACACCTGGCTGCCCGATGAGACGACCGAGGCGTTCAAGGAATTTCTGGTGGGCATCAAGGGTCCGCTAACCACGCCCATCGGCGGGGGCATCCGCTCGTTGAACGTGGCGCTGCGCAAACTGCTTGATCTGTATGTCTGCCAGCGCCCGGTGCGCTGGTACAAGGGTGTGCCGTCGCCGGTCAATCATCCCGAATACGTGGACATGGTGATTTTCCGCGAGAATACCGAGGATATTTACACGGGCATCGAATTCCAATACGGCACGGAAGAGAACAGGAAGTTCAAGGAATTGCTGAAAGAGGCTTTTCCGAAGGAATACGCCAAGATTCGCTTCCCCGAGACGGCAGGAATTGGCGTCAAGCCCGTCTCCGTCGAAGGGACCGAGAGGCTGGTGCGCGCGGCGATTCAATGGGCGCTGGCGAACAAGCGCAAGAGCGTGAACTTCGTCCACAAGGGCAACATTATGAAGTTCACGGAAGGCGCGTTCAAGGACTGGGGCTACGCGCTCGCCAAGCGCGAGTTCCGCAACGAAATCGTGACCGAGCGCGAGAGTTGGATTTTGGGCAACAAGGAAGCCAACCCGAACCTGAGCGTGGAAGAGAACGCCCGCATGATTGACCCCGGCTACGATATGATGGCGCCCGATAAGCAGGCGGAGATCCGCAAGGAAGTGGAAGACGCGCTGGCGCTGTGGGAGACGCACGGCGGCGGCAAGTGGAAAAGCAAACTGCTCATCAAGGATTCGATTGCCGATGTGACGCTGCAATTCGTCCTCATCCGTCCGCGCGATTACGATGTGATTGCCACGCTCAACCTGAACGGCGATTATCTCTCCGACGCGCTCGCCGCGCAGGTGGGCGGAATCGGCATCGCGCCCGGCGCAAACATCAACTATGAGACCGGTCACGCCATCTTCGAGGCGACTCACGGCACCGCGCCGAAATACGCCGACCTGGACAAGGTCAACCCCGGCTCGGTCATCCTCTCCGGTGAGATGATGCTGCGCTACATGGGTTGGAGCGAAGCCGCCGATCTGATTGTGAAGGGCATGGAAGGCGCGATCAACGCCAAGACGGTGACGTACGACTTTGCCCGTTTGATGGAAGGCGCGAAGGAAGTGAAATGCTCCGAGTTCGGGGATGCGGTTATCAGTCACATGTAAACAGGTAAACAAGTAGACAAAAAGGTCGAGACTGAAAAGTCCCGACCTTTTTGTTACATAAAATTGTAGTTCAAACTTACGGCACAGGTGTCGCTTCCGGCGTGACGGAGAGCGCCGCTGCCTCTTCAGCCGTCTTGGGCATCCCGTTCATCACCCAGCGGATGAAGGCGTCCACCACGTTGGACTTGAGTTTGGTCTTGGGCGGCATGACGCCGATGAGTTCCTTGGTCGGGTCGGCAGGATCCATGATGGGGGTTCCTTGAATGACCTGCAAGAGATAACTATTCATATCTCCCGCGATGAGGTTGTGTTCCGCATTGTCGCCGGTGGTGAGGATTTCCTCATAAGAGGTCATCAGGAAGTTGTTATTGTCCTTGCCTGCGCGGTGACAGGAGACACAATAGCGTTTGACAATCGGCGCAATGTGAACATCGTACGAAGGCACCTCGCCTTCTGCCAGTGGCGGGAAGAGTTCGGGGATGACCGGCGCTTCGAAGCGGTCGTCCCAGGTGTAGCGCATGAACAAGATGATGTAGTCAATTTCACTGCGCGAGAGTTCGCCGCCGTAGGTCTTACCGAAGGGAGGCATGCCCGCATTGGGACGTCCATAGGCGATGACTTCATACATAGCGCCATCGGTGATGGTGTATAGCACGTCGCGGCTGTTGATGGGGGTGATTTCCTCGCCATCCAATCCTTCCACGCCCTCGATGACCGCCACCGAGCCGTCGTCGCCGTGACATTCCACGCAGTGGACGGAGTACAAATCCTGTCCGGCGACAATCTGGTCAACCAGCGTGGAGGGGACTTCCGCCTCTTCGGGCTTGGGATACGCCGCCGCCCGCACACTGACGACGACAGTCATCGCAACCATCGCAACCGAGCCTGCCACTGCCACCCAAAGCGGCAGATTCCGCCTCGTCGACTCCCAGTACATACTGCGCCTGAAGGCGTAGATGATGACCAGAATGGTCAGCACCGCTGCGGGAATCCACAACCCGCCAATGGCTTGCAGGGTCGTGGAAGCCGCCAGTTCCTCTGCAGTGGGGGGGACGGGCAGGCTTGCCATGACGGTCAACAGCACCATATCCAAAACGACTGTTCCCATGACAGTGAGGGCAAAGATGCGGCGGGAATAATGCCGGTAGGGGGACTTGTCTAATAACGGCAGGAACGTCAACAGCCCAATACCCAGGGCGGGAACAAGGACGGTTGCCAGCCACTCGATTTTACCGATGACAGGAATTTGCCCATAAAGCGCCAGGAATTTGAAAAGGAACAGGAAATACCATTCAGGGCGCGGCAGGTAACTGGTGTCGGCTGGGTCGGCTTTGGGCTCATTGGCAACGCCAATAAACGTGGCAAGCAGGATGAGAACGATAAAAATCCCCAGCGAAACGATGACATCTTTGAAGATGCTATCGGGCCAGAAGCGTTCGCCTTTGTGAAGTTCCTGTTCGTAGCGTGCCTTGATTTTCTGTTTGGTTTCTTCGTTCATGGTTGACTGCCTCGTATCGAAGGGAGCATGTTCTTTCTTCTTTCCTCTTTCATTATGGAAGAAAGATGAAGAAGAAAGAGGAAAGAGGAAAGACGGTCAGTCTTCTTTCGTTGGGAAATGAGATTCGCCGTGGCGAATAATAAGATACAAATGTACGCCGATGAGCGCCGCCAACAGGGCGGGGATGATCCAGATGTGGGCGGAGAAGAAGCGCTGCAGGGTGAGCGCGCTCAGGTCGGGTCCCCCGCGCAGGGCTTTGAGAATGAATTCGCCAATGAAAGGAACCGTCCCTGCAATTTGTGTGCCGACGGTGGTAGCCCAATAAGCCCGCTGATTCCAGGGAAGCAGATAACCCGTAAAGCCCATGCCGATGGTGGCAAGCAGAAGCCCAATGCCGATGAACCATGTCAGTTCGCGCGGATATTTATACGAGGCGGTGACAAAAACGCGCAGCATGTGAATAAAGACCACCAGCACCATCAGCGAGGCGCCCCAGTGATGGATGCCGCGAATCAGCCAGCCAAAGGCGACGCCCTCCATGATGTATTGGATGGAATCGTAGGCATGGTCGGGAGAGGGGGTGTAGTAGATGGTAAGGAAAATGCCGGTCAGTCCCTGTAAAACAAAAAGGAACAGGCTGGCAGAGCCGAGCGTGTTCCACCAATTGCCGCGGGGTTCGGGGCGGTCGAGCAGGTTGTTGTAGAGGTCATTCAGTCCGAGTCGTTCGTCCAGCCAGTCGAAGATTTTTTTCCACATGAATTCGCTCCAAAAAGTACGGCGACATTCGTGTCGCTTTACGGTGAGAAGCGGCACGAATATCGCGGTGTATCCTAACTTTCCTTGTAAAAGATTTCCAGCACGCCTTCTTCGTTGACGCGGAATTCGGTGTAGCGATCCAGCGGACGAGGCGGGGGACCATCCAGCACTTCACCCTGCTGACTGAATTTGGCGTCGTGACAGGGGCAGAGGTACACCTGGCTGTCTTCTTTCCAGTTCACGGTACAGGCAAGGTGCGTGCAGCGGCTGTTGAGGATGAGCAGGTCATTGGGGTCCTCCGATTTGCGGATGACGAATCCGCCGTGACTGGTGGAAGTCCGCTCCCAACCGTTGACCTGAACGCGGGTGAAGGAGAAAGGCACCGGCTTGCCGATGGGCATGTCCGCCAGTTTTCCGACGGGAATCCATGCTTCTTTGGCGCTTTCGCGCAGTGCGGGATCAATGAGGTAGGCGATGGTGGGGATACCGATAACAGTTGTAATCAAACCGCCCACCACGGCGGTGACCCCCTTGATGAAATTCCGCCTGCTGACAGGTTCAGACATAAACACCTCCGGGTTGAATTTCGGTCGTTGGCTTTGCTTGAAAGAAATAAGCGGGCAGGGCTGTTTTATCTGCCCAAAAAAGTGGTGTAGAATATGACCACTTTGTCGGATTTATATTGTGGATTATAAAGGTCAAGCCCCTCTTTTTTGGAGGAAGTCTGAAACCAATAACCTATGAGTATTGTCACTTTTAGCACATTAATCGGGAATGAGATAATGCATCAACTTCCCAAAATCATCAATTCATGGAGGCATGGATGAGCCTGAAAAGGAATGTAAGTCTGGCGACAGGCTTGCGGTATAAGGGACAGGGTCCCTACCTGACCTTTATCCTGCACCGCATCGGCGGGCTGGGGATGGGGATTTTCGTCGCCGTGCATATTTTGGCATCGTTTGTGGGAGGGAGCGTCGGCGGTTTTCTAAATGCAATCTACACCAATTGGGCGTTCCAAATCTTTATTTTTTTCTGTGCGCTGTTCCACGCCATCAACGGGCTGCGCATCACCATCAGCGACTTATTCCCGAAACTGATCGAGTATCAGCGGGAAGCCATCTGGGTGGAGTGGGCGGTTTTTCTCCCTATCTTCGGCATCGCTGTGTTTGTCATCGTTCGTTCGGCGCTGGGAGGTTGAAATGGCGACAAAACCCAGAGTTCTTCCCCTTTCGAAACGCGGCTTGAACTTCGAGATGCTGATGTGGATCTTCACGCGTCTTTCCGCCCTGGCAATGTATGCGCTGATCCTGACCGCCATCATCGGCGCCCTCATTATGGGCGCGCGCACGCAAATGAACATGGCAGACGTTTTGCGCTGGGGTTTCATGCCAAACTCCACCCATGTCCAAAGCACGAACGTCCCCGACCTGGCACCGTGGGCGAGCCCATTTTGGAAGGTGACAGCAAGCCTGCTCCTGCTGATTGCCGTGGCGCATGGCGTGCATGGACTGGTGGTCATCTCCGATGATTATATTGTTTCTGCCCGCGGCAGGAATATCGCCCGCATTATCAGCATCATCATGGTCATTTCGTTCAGCCTCATGGGGCTTTACATTATCTGGACTTCGTAGGAGCATTGGTTCATGGCAAACATCCATCAATTTGACGTGGTCGTCGTCGGCGCGGGCGGGGCGGGACTCATGGCGGGTCTCTACGCTTCGCGCACGGCAAAGACCGCCGTCATCAGCAAACTGTATCCCACCCGCTCGCACACCGGCGCGGCGCAGGGCGGCATCGGCGCGGCGCTCGGCAACCTGGAAGAAGATCATCCCGAATGGCACACTTACGATACCGTCAAAGGCTCGGATTATCTTGGCGATCAGGACGCCATCGAGTTCATGTGCAACGAGGCGCCGCAAGCCGTCATCGAACTCGAACACATGGGGCTGCCCTTTGACCGCACACCCGAGGGACGCATCTCCCAGCGTCCGTTTGGCGGTCACACCAACAACGTGACCGGCAAACCCGTGCGGCGCGCCTGTCACGCCGCCGACCGTACCGGGCACATGATTTTGCAAACGCTCTACCAGCAATGTCTGAAGAACAACGTGACTTTCTTCGACGAATATCAAGTGCTCGATTTCATCATGGTCAATGGGAGAGCCGCCGGCGTGGTGGCGGTGGAACTGGCGACGGGTGAACTGCACACCTTCCATGCCAAGGCGGTCATCTTCGCCACCGGCGGGCACGGGCGCATCTTCGAGGTGACCTCCAACGCCTACGCCTACACGGGCGATGGCGCCGCAATCCTCCTCCGCCGCGGCTTGCCTCTCGAAGACATGGAGTTTTTCCAGTTCCATCCCACGGGCATTTACAAACTTGGCATTCTCATCACCGAAGGCGTGCGCGGCGAGGGCGGCGTGCTGATCAACGGGCTGGGCGAGCGTTTCATGCCCAAATATGCGCCCACCGTCAAGGATTTGGCTTCGCGTGATGTCATCAGCCGCGCCATCTACACCGAAATCCGCGAGGGACGCGGCGTGAACGGCAAAAACTACGTTTGGCTCGATGTGCGTCCCGAATCGGTCATCAAATACGCCGCAATGGATGGGCGCACCAACCCCGACGGCTCACCCTACACCATCACAGCCGAGCAAGTCCTGCAAAAACTGCCGGATATCATTGATTTCTGCCGCGTGTATCTGGGCGTTGACCCGGTGACTCAGATGATGCCCATTCAGCCGACGGCGCATTACACGATGGGCGGCATCCCAACGAACAAATTCGGCGAAGTGGTCATTGACAGCAAAAACACGGTCTTCCCCGGCTTGTATGCGGCGGGGGAGTGCGCCTGCGTCTCCGTGCATGGAGCGAACCGCCTCGGCACGAATTCCCTGCTCGACCTCGTTGTCTTTGGCAAGCATGCGGGGCTCAAAGCCGCCGAGTATGCCAAACACGCCGATTTTGAACCCCTGCCTCAGGATCCCGAAGCAGAGGCAAGGGCGCAGTTCGAAGCGCTGCGAAATGGGTCTGGCAAAGAAAACGCCTTCGACATCTCCACGGAGATGAAGAAGGTCATGTTCGAGGAAGTCGGCATCTATCGCAACGAAAAGGGGATGAAACTTGCTCTCGAGAAAATTGCCGATTGGAAGGAACGCTACAAACACATCAAGGTGCGCGATACGGGACGTATCTTCAACACCGAACTGCTCAATGCCTGGGAACTCGGCAACATGCTCGATGTGGCGGAAGTGGTGGCGGAGAGCGCGTTGAACCGTCAGGAGAGCCGCGGCGGACATTCGCGCGAGGATTTTCCGAAACGCGATGATGCGAACTGGCTCAAGCACACGCTGATTTGGAAACAGGACGGCAAAATCAAGATTGATTACAAGCCGGTGACCATCACGAAATATCAACCCAAGGAACGCGTTTACTAGTGAGGCGAACATGCAGGTGACGCTCAAAATCTTCCGTTACAACCCTGAGACGGACAAGTCTTTCCACTACGAGACCTATACGCTCGAAGCCGAAGAGACCGACCGCATCCTCGACCTGCTCGAAAAGGTGAAAGGCTACAACGATGGCACGTTGTCGTTCCGCCGTTCGTGCGCGCACGGCGTGTGCGGCTCGGATGCCATGCGCATCAACGGGCGCAACATGCTCGCCTGCAAAGCGCTGGTGCGCGACGTGGGCGATAAGATCACTGTCGAGCCTTTGCTCGGCTTGAAGGTGGTCAAAGACCTGATTGTGGACATGGAGCCGTTCTTCGACAACTACAAGAAGATTCTCCCCTACTTCATCAATGACTCGCCGCTTCCTGCCGACGGGAAGGAGCGGCTTCAATCACCCGAAGAACGCGCCCGCTTCGACGAGACGACCAAGTGCATCCTGTGCGCGGCTTGCACCACCTCCTGCCCCTCGTTCTGGGCAAGCGACCAGTATTACGGTCCCGCCGCGCTGGTGACCGCCCACCGTTTCATCTTCGACAGCCGCGACGAAGCCGCCGCCGAGCGTTTGCACATCATCGCCGAGACGGACGGTCTGGCGCGTTGTCACACCGCCTATAACTGTACCATCGCCTGCCCGCGCGAGATTCACATCACGAAGGCAATCGGCGAGTTGAAACTGGCGACCATCACAGGGAAGATATAGAATTCGGCAAGCGGTAAATGGTAATTGACAAGCCGTATCTGCGAGGATGCGGCTTATTTTTTTCTAGCACCCCTCTCCCACAATCGTAATCTTGTCTTCCTTGTTGGGGATGATGCACAGGAACTCGAACGGCTCCTCGCCGGTGTTTTCGTATGAATGCACTGCACCTTCGGGGATGAAGACGACATCTCCTGCGCGGACGTGGTAGGTCTCCTCGCCAATGGTGATAACTGCCTCGCCGCGCAGGACGTATTGCTCGTGCTCTACCGTGTTGGTATGGCGCGGCATCCCGCCGCCCGGCTGCATGGAGAACTTTCGCAGGGCGAAATTCGGTCCCTCCTGAGAAGAGATGAGCACCTGAATGGTCGTATCTTTGCCGGCAAGGACGGGCTTGGCTTCCACTTCGTGAGAATGTTTGACGGGCATGGTGACCTCCGGGATAGGCTTTTTCTTTCCTCTTTCGTTACTCAGGAAAGAAGAAAGAGGAAAGAAGCGATGCTCATGGCTTGGGCGTATTCGTGGGCCAGGGCGTGAGCGTGGGGGTGGGCGAAGGGAGGATGACCTCCGGCGCGGCGGTGAAGGTAAAGGTCGGCGGGGGCGGCACGGTCTCGGTTGCGGCGGCGGGGGAAACGGTAGGGGTGGCGGTCACTGCCGCGGCGCGGCGGAGCAGGTTGAAGGTCAGGAGCGAAGCGACAACCAAAAAGAACAACAGGCTGGCGAAAATTCCCACCGCCCACGGAATCCACTTCCAGTTTCGCCGGCGGGGGGCGTTGTGCGGTTTGAAATCGGGCGGGACGCCAATCAGGATGACGGTGATGTTGTCGAAGCCGCCGCGTTCGTTGGCAAGGTTGACCAGCGCACGGCTGGCTTCCTTCAGGCTGGGGCGCGTGCGCACGATTTCGAGAATTTCGTCGTCCCACACCATGTCGGTCAGACCGTCGGTGCAGAGCAGGAGGACATCGTTGGGCTGGATTTCGACGCCCTGATTGTTTTCGGCGTGATGTGCGCCCTCGCCGTCGAACAGGTTGAGGCGGAAGTCGGGTTCGGGCGGGACGGGCGATCCCAGGTAACGGCGGATGACGTGCACGTTGGGATGGTCGCGCGCCAGTTCGGGTTTGAGGATGCCCTTTTCGATGGCTTCCTGCACCCAGGAATGATCCACCGTCAACTGTTGGATGCGTCCGCTGCGCAGCAGGTAAATGCGCGAGTCGCCCACGTAGGCGGTGTAGAGTTTGTTGTCAATGATCCAGGCAATGGCGCAGGTGGCGCCCATGCCTTGCAGGTTTTCGTTTGCGGCGGAATGAGAGGCGATGGCGCTGCTGGCTTCGTTGATTGCCTGTTCGATGATGTGCCGCGAGAATTTGCCGTCGCCCCGCGCCACGCTTTGCATGATGTGGTTGACCGCCAGTTCCGCCGCCACCTCCCCGCCTTTATGCCCGCCGATGCCGTCTGCTAGCACGGCAAACAGCACCGGTGTGTGATCCTTTTCGCTCACACGGAACGAAGCCACCGCATAACGGTCCTCGTTGTTCTTGCCCGTCATGCCCGGATGGCTGTATGCTTCGACGTTCAGGTGTGCGCGTGATGTGCGAATCATAAAAGCGGATTATTTATGCGGAACGACCCTCGGTTCGGACTCCGCCGCAGGCTGGCTCAGGTCGAAGCGGTAGTACATCATCCCGAAGTGAATCCTGTCTCCGTGCTTCAGGCGGACGCCCTCGCGCGTGACCGGTTCGTAATTCAGCCATGTGCCTGCCACCGAGCCGTGATCCATGAGCAGGAAATTTCCATCTCCCATGCGGCGGATGCGGGCGTGCAAAGGAGAAATGGACGGGTCATCCAGCACGTGCATGGATTGTACCGGATCGGCGCCAAACGTGGTCTCCTTTTCGAGCAGGGGAATGGGCGAGGCGCTGGCGGGTTCCCCGCCGTCCTTCAAGCGGACGAGGTAGGCGGGCGCGGCAGGCACGCGGGTTTGCCGCAGGTTCATCCACCCGAAGCGGGAGGAGGCTTTTGCCTTTTTGGGCGGAAGGGGTGACTCTGTCAGCGCAGGCACAGGCTGGGTCAGCGGGTCTTCTTTGGCGCGGCGGGCTTTTTTGCGGCGGCTTTCCGGCAGGTTCTTCGCGCGGCTGCGTATCAAAACCGCCAGCAGGGCAAACCCTGCCAGGAGGGTCGCGCCGAAAATCAGATGGGAGCGATACCGAATCAGGAACACTTCCAAGCCGCCGGGCGGGTGAATGACCGTGAAGGTGACGGGGATGGCAATGCTCGACTTTGTCAGACCGAGCGCATCCTCCGCCTCGACGACGATTTGGTGCTGTCCGCTTTCGGTGAAGGCGCTCAAATCCCACACAAACTGGTCGAAGGGTTCTTTGGTGTTTTCGGCGGCAACCTGACCGTCCACATAGAGCGTCGTGCGGACGAGGTCGCGCGGATGTCCGTCGGGAAATTCGACGATGATTTCGATGACCTCCTGGGAAGGCTCGAGGATGTCTGGGTTGTAGGGGTCGTCGGCGGGAGGCTGGCGGGTGATTTGCAGCGGCGGCGTGACGAAGATGGGGTTGGGCGGCTGAACGTCCACGCTGAAGGTCGAGTCTGCCGCACTGATGACCGTCTCGCCGGCTTTGAAGTCGAAGCGGAGCGTGTGTTCGCCGGGAGTGTTGAGCGCCGAGGTGTACTTGATTTCATAGATGGAGCGCAGTGGGGCGAAGTACTCGTCCAGGCTGGGGAAGGGTTCATTGCGGGAAAAGGCGAAGAACTGCCCGCCGCTCTGCTGGGCAAGCAGTTTGAAGGCGTTGGCGCTGGGCGAGAGGAATTGAGTCTCCGCCTCCACGAACCAGACGAAAACGCGGATTTTTGATTCCACAGCGCGCTGGATGAGCGGCGCAATGCTGTTATCTATGTTGGGGTCGTTCAGCGCGGGGGTGATGAACAGCACGGCGCGTTTCATGCCGGGCTCCGGCGTCGGCGCGCTGACCGTATCCAGCGCGATGGCGAGGGTTTGCAGGTTGGGCGTGGAGTTGCGGAAGTCGGGCTTGAAGGCGTTCAGGCTCACGAGCCAGTCGTTCACGCCGGCGTGGTTGATGAGTGACCCGGAGAGCGAGACTAGACTAAAATCGTCGCGGGAATCCTGCGGCTGCGCCTCCGCCCACCGGCGCAGCGCCTCCACCACGCGCTCGAAGCGGGAAATGCCGGTTCCGTCGCGGATGCCCAGCGGCGGTCCGGGGTTGACGGCGGTCACCACCTGCACCGGCACATCCACCTCGCGGAGCGAGACGGCGGGGCGTTCCTGCCCATCCTCATAGATAATTACATCCGCCGCTTTGAGACCGGACACGAAACTGCCGTCTGCGCCGTACACATCCACCAGCGCCGAGATTTGCGGAAAGTTCGACGCGTCAATGCGTGCGGTTTCCGCGGAGGCGGCGCTTTGAGCGTGGACGAAGGTGCGGGTCCCAGCCAGCAGGCTGAGGGTAAGGAGGAAGCGGATCAGTTTACGCATTCGCCTCGCTGACGAGGGGGGCGTCCGCCTGCTTGGAGCGGGTCAGACGCAGGTAGGTGAGGGCGTATGCCGCCTTGAGGAAAGTCACGCCGACGCCCTGTACCAACACCATGACCGGGAACATAAACAGAGTGATGCCGCCAATGAAGAGCATGACGACGCGCATGTCGGGCGCGGAACCGTCCGTGAGGATCGGCAGATAGAAGAAGGGAAACATGAACGGCACGGTGAAGAGCCCGCCGAGCAGGCTGATGGCAAAGTACACGATGAACGAAATCAACAGGATGCGCCAGAAATTGGTTTTGACCAGTTCCCAGCCGCGCTGCAGGGCGGCAACCACATTGAGGTCGTCTGCGACCACTGCCGCCAGCGCCTCCTCGATGAAACCATAGACCACCAGCGAAAGCGGGTAGAGGAGGATGATGAACGGCTGAATGCAGAGGAACCCCAGCCCCATGGTGATCACACCAAACAGGGTCATGCACCCTAAGAAGACCAGAACGGCAAGCGAGAAAATGACGCTGGTCAGGAACGTGACCCCCAACACTTTCAGCCAGTATTTCTGCCCGCCGTCGAATAAGGCGCGCACGCCCAGTTTTTCCTCGCCGCCTTCCGCACGCAAAACGCCCCACGTGACGGACGCAGAGGAGATGCCATACAGGACGAAACTCAGCAGGCTGATGACAATCGTCCCAACGAAGAAAAAGACGAAAAAGAGCGGCTCCTCCAGAAAGCGGGGCGGACCATACGCATCGAAGTCCACAAAGAGGAACGGCAACAAGAACAGCGGGATGAAAAACATGCCCGCCAGCGCCGGCAGGGCGCTGAACAGCCACAGCATTTTATGCTTCCATGTGATCTGACCCGCGCGGGTCAACACTTCGCCGAAATCGAAATTCATGCTTTCACCTCGTCAATCATCAATCATCAATCATCAATCGCCAATCGCAAATCGCCAATCCAAAATCTAAAACCCAAAATCTAAAATCTAAAATCCCAAATCCAAAATCCCAAATCCCCTCACTCCCATTCGATGGTGGCGGGCGGTTTGCTCGTAATATCATACACCACGCGGTTAATCCCGTCCACTTCGTTCACGATGCGGTTCGCCACCCGCGCCAGCAAATCGTGCGGCAGGCGCGCCCAGTCGGCGGTCATAAAATCCTCGGTCGTCACCGCGCGGATGACCGCCGCCTCCTGATACGTGCGCTGGTCGCCCATCACGCCCACCGAACGCACGGGCAGCAGCACGACGAACGCCTGCGATGTCTCTGCGCTCTTCCCCAAAAAGCCCGCTTTGGACAACTCCTCGAGCAGGATGGCATCCGCCGCCCGCAGACGTTCCACACGCTCGCGCGTCACCTCCCCGAGACAGCGCACGGTCAGCCCCGGACCCGGAAACGGCTGCCGCCAAACCAGCCTTTCCGGCAGCCCCAGCGCTTCTCCCACTGCCCGCACCTCGTCCTTGAACAGATAGCGCAGCGGCTCGACCAGTTCGAACTGCATATCCTCCGGCAGTCCGCCCACGTTGTGATGCGTTTTGATTTTCTCGGCTTTGTTTCGGTCCGGCGCAGACGATTCGACCACGTCTGGGTAAATCGTTCCCTGCACGAGGAAGCGCGGCTGTCCAAGCTGCCGCGCCTGCGCCTCGAAGATGCGGATGAACTTCTCGCCGACGATTTTACGTTTTTGCTCCGGGTCGGTCACCCCTGCCAGCGCGGAGAAAAATTCATCGGAGGCATCCACGCTGATGAGTTCGGCGTGCAAATGGTCTCGAAATGCCGCGGCGACCTGCGCCCCTTCGTCTTTCCGCATCAGTCCCGTATCCACGAAGACCGCCACGAGTTGATCGCCGACCGCCTTGTGTACCAGCGCCGCCGCCACCGAAGAATCCACGCCGCCCGAAACCGCCGCCAGCACGCGCGGTCCCTGAGCCTTGTCGAAGGGATCCCTGCCCACCTGCCTGCGGATGCGCTCCACCGCTTCTTCGATGATGGATTGAGGCGTCCAGTTGGGCTTTGCCCCGCAGACCTCGGTCACGAACCGCCGGAGCAGTTTGTCTCCGTTGGGGGTGTGATGCACTTCCGGGTGAAACTGCACGCCGAAGTATTTGCGTTTCATGTCGCCCATCGCTGCCAGCGGACTGTTGCCCGAGCGCGCCAGCGCGATGAACCCCTCGGGCAGTTTGGTGATGCGATCGCCGTGCGACATCCACACTTTGCAAATGCCCTCCAGCAGGGTGCCGGGCAGGTTAAGTTCGATTTCGGCGGGACCGTATTCCCGTTTGGCAGAGGCATCCACCTGACCGCCCAGGGCGTGAGTCAGCGCCTGCATCCCGTAGCAGATGCCGAGGATGGGCAGTCCTGTTTTGAAGATGAAATCCTGAATGTACGGGGCGTCTTGTTCGTACACCGATTTGGGTCCACCGGAGAGGATGAAGCCCTTGGGGTTGATGGCGAGTATTTTTTCCATGGGCGCATCCCACGGGAACAACTCGCAATAGACATGCGCCTCGCGCACGCGCCGCGCGATGAGTTGCGCGTATTGGGAACCGAAATCCAAAATTGCAATTGAGTCCATGGAGAAACCCTTGTCGAAAGTTGAAAGTCGAAAGCAACCTTCGACTTTCAACGATTACGATGTTATTGCCTGTCTCGCCAGCGCAATCGCGCCCAGCAGTCCGGCGCGGCTTCCCAAGCCGGGATGGACGATGAACTCGTCAATGTGGCGGGTTATGGCGGGCGATTGGACGTAGCCGTTCAAAATCTCCTGCACCTCGCGGCGGATGAGGGGAAGCAAGTCTTCGCGCCCGCCCACGCCGCCGCCGATGATGATGCGCTGAGGGGAAAAGGTGACGATGTAGTTGACCAGCGCCAGAGCGATGTAGTGCGCCTCCAGCGCCCAGGCGGGATGATCGGGCGGGAGCGTTTCGGCGCGCTGACCCCAACGCTTCTCCAGCGCAGGACCCGATGCCAGCCCCTCGAAGCAGTCCTTGTGAAAGGGACAGGCGCCCTCGAACGGGTCGCGGACGCGGTCGTGCGGAATCAGGATATGACCCATCTCAGGGTGGAGCAGCCCATGCAGGAGTTTGCCGTTTGCCATCATGCCGCCGCCGATGCCGGTGCCCACCGTCAGGTAGAGGAACGTGTCGAGTCCCTGCGCCGCGCCCCAGGTCCACTCGCCGAGCGCCGCGCCATTGACGTCGGTATCGAACGCGATGGGAAGGTCGAAGGCGGAACGAAGCGTCCCGACGATGTCGGCGTCCGTCCAGCCGGGCTTGGGGGTGGAGAGGATGCGTCCGTAGGTGGGTGAATCAGGATTCGCGTCGAGCGGACCGAACGAGGCAACGCCCAGAGCAGAGAGTCTGCCGAAGTCCCGTTCCGCTTCCTGGAAGAAGAGAAGGGCTCGTGTCAGCGTTTCTGCGGGGGTAGTGGTGGGGAAACGCTCTTCACGGCGAATGTCGTCCGGCGCTGTTCCCACCGCGCAGAGGAATTTTGTCCCGCCGCCTTCGATACCGCCGAAGAGAGGTGTCATGGACCCCATTTTAATCGCTGAGCGTAGGGAATGAGAACCACATTGGGGCGCGAGTCGGTGTACACGATTTCCACCTGCCCGCCAACATAGACATCGCTAATCGGAGCGAAGGCAACGAGGACGAAACTGGCGTCGGGCGCCCAGAGCGCTTCGTTCATGAGCTCGAACGTGTCGGGGCGCAGGACGGTTCGCCCGGTTACGCCGTCGGGAGCGGAGCGCACCAGCTGCATCGGCGCACGCTCGACGAATTCCTGCTCCGGGCGGAAGTTGACAAAGAAGTAATACAACTGACCGTCGGGGGCGAGGTAGGCATCGGAGGGGATGTTGTACGTGCCGTCGCCGGCTTCGCCCGGCAGGAGCGTGGTCACGTTGCCGGTGGATGCGTCCACACGCCACATGCCAGCCGTGAACATGCCCATGTAGGGAAACGCCGAATACAGGGCAGCGCTGTCGGCGGTCCAGTTGGGGTCGCCGCAGCAGATGACCGCGCCGTCTGCGCCGTTCAACCGCACCAGCGCGCCGCCGCTGGGGTAGTAAATGGCGGATGAACTGCCCTCGTAGTAGCCGAGCGAGATGAGCAATTTCTGCCCGTCGGGCGAGTATTTTTCGGGCCAGTACAGTTCGCGCGGGATGAGCAGTCCGCCGCCCGCGTCATCCCACAGGTCTTCGATGACAAGGTTGGAGACGCCCGTCTCCAGCGAATAGAAGTTCAAACCGCCCCTGCCGTAGGCAATGCTCCGCCCATCGGGAGAGAAGACCGGTGAGTTGATTCTTGTGAGGAAGGGATTGTTTTCGTCCACCTCGCCGCCGTCCAAGAGCATGCGCCTGCCCGAACCGTCTGCCTGAATCAGAATCATCTGATTGTTTGCCACATAGACGACACTGCCGTCCAGCGGCGAAACATCGTAAGAGCCGACCGAATCGGACTCGAAGGTGATCTGGCGCGTCGTCACTCCGTCCCGTTCCATGCGAAAGACCTGGGAGAGGTTGGCGCTGTCGTTGCCGAGGTAGTACAGGCTGTGAGGGAGCAGGGAGGCGGGTTCGTCCGGCGCAGGGGTGATGCCCGCCGTCGGCGCATCCGGCGCCACTGCCGTGAGGGTGGAAGCGACGATGGTTGCCACCTGGTCGGGCGGGGAGGTCGCTTCGCCGCCCCCCAGCGGTGAATTGCACGCCAGCGCGGCGAGAGTCAGCGAAAGAAAGACACTGAAAAAACGCAATTTTTGATTCATTTCAACCTCGAATTTATAAAATACGGAGACACTGAAACATTCGTGTCTCCGTAAGTCAGACTATACGGCGGATGCCTTTGTTCCCGTTACACCTGCTCGAATCGTTCCACCGGCACGACGAACAGCGTGGCGCGCCGCTCGCCCGAAGGCAGGGGCGGCAGTTTGGCGCGAATCAACTCCAGGCAGGATTCCACGCGCTCATCCAGCACGCCCAGCAGAAGGGTCACGATGCCGCTCCGCAAAAAACCACCGGTGGACGCCACGCGCGTCACGCGGTACTTTTCGGCGGTCAGCGCCTGGGTCACTGCGTCGGCATCGTGGTCTTTGACAATCAGGATAATCATTTTCATGGTTCACGCTCCTCGCTACATCTCTTCGAAGTGTTCCACCGGCAAAGCAAAAATGGTGGCGCCCCCCACCGTGACCGGAACAGGCGTCGGCATGGGAAGCGGCGAACCCTCCAGCGGCAGGGTCAGATATTCGATGTGCTGTTTGCAGGTCTCTTGTAGTATCTTGATTGCCTGTTCTTCCATGCCTTTACGCAAACCGATTAACAGCGTCGCGTTGCGGCGTCCCAGAAAACCGCCCGCGCTGAAAAGATACACCACCGGCATCTTCAATCTTTCGAGGGCGCGGGTCGCCTCGTCGCGGTCCTGTTCCTGAACCACCGCCAGCATCAATAAACGAATTTGTTCATTCATCGGTTCTCTCTCTTCTCCAGTCCGTATGCTTTTACCACCGGTAACACCAAAAGCACGCCGGTTTCATGGTCGCGCAGGTCGCCGACCACTCGTTGTGTGGCTTCGAGGATGTTGTCTATCATAGACTCATCTTCGGCAGTTGTAAAGACTGTACGGCTGAACGTTTGCGACAACTCGTAGAAATCCTCCAGAGAAGGCATCAAGGGAATATCGTCGCGCAATCCGCCTTTCAGCCGCAGGCGGCGCATGCCCGTGCTGAGCATCACCGTTGCGCGCTGGACTCCAGCCGCCTCCCAGGCTTCCAGCAAGGGATCGAGCAACTCGGGATTGTGCATGACAAACAGAATGAAGAACATCAGGCTTCCTCCTCTGACTCTGAACGATTTGACGCTTCAGGCTGGACCTCAGCCTGCTCAGCCTCCAACGGCTTTTTCTCCATCCCGTGCCTTTTTTGCGCAAACAGATACCGCAGGATGGGCGGCGTAATCAAGGTGGTGGCAAGTACCATCACAACCACCGCCGAAAATTCCTCATGAGGCAAAAGCCCCTGGCGAATCCCCACATCTGCCACAATCAACCCCACCTCGCCGCGCGAGATCATCCCTGCACCCAGGCGGAAGGCTTCCCGTTTGTCGAGCCCGCCCAGCCGCGCGCCCCAGCCGGCGCCCAGCCATTTGCCGATGACCGCCGCCAGGATGATGACGATTGTCAGCAAAAGGGAATCCAGCCGAAATTCCCGCAAATTGATGGATAAGCCGATGTTCACAAAAAATACCGGCACGAATAAACCGTATGCCAGCGCATGTGCGCCGTTCTCGATTTGTTCCTTTTCCGGGCAGCGCCCCAGCATGAGCCCCGCCAAAAATGCGCCGGTAATCGCCGCCATGCCGCCTAGAAACTCCGCCGCGATGCCATAGATAAACATGACAATGAGCGAAACCGTCAACAGCCCCTGGCTGATGGGCAGTTTGGCGGTCTGCCGGATGATCCAGGGCAAACCCCACAGCCCAAGCAGGACCGAAAGGGCAAGGAACAATGCCATCCTCAGCAAAATCGCCAGAACATCCGCCGCCGTCTCACCGCCTCCTTGAATGCCCAGAAAGACGGAAAGAAACAGGATGATCAAAATATCGTCGAACACCGCGGCGCCCAGCAGGCTCAAACCGATGCGGCTGCGCAGAGCCTTCAATTCAATCAGCGTTTGCGCAGAGATGCTGACGCTGGTCGCGCCAAGTGTCAGACCGAGGAAAAGAGCCGAGTTTGAATCCAGCCCAAACAGTGCGCCGGCACCCCATCCCATCAACACCGGAAAGACCACTCCCCAAAAACCCGCCAGCGAAGCCACGTGCAGATTTTGCCGCATCTCGCTGAAGTGAAGTTCCAGCCCGGCGAGAAACATGAGCAGAAGCACGCCAAACTCGGCAAACTCCGTGATCGTTTCCGCCATGCTGTGCTGGATGAACGGCAGAGCGAGCAGGTTGAGCAGCGAGGGACCCAGCACAATGCCCACGAGCAATTCGCCCAGCACGGAGGGTTGTCCGAGCCGCACGCTGATATAACCAGCCGTTTTTGCACAGAAGAGAATGACGGATACCAAAAAGGCAAGTTGAAGAAAGGCAGCCATGAGGTTTTCAAGAGTATACAACAGGTTTGAATGAAGAATCCCTTTTTCGCCGCCCGCTCGACCCGACGCCGCTCTTTACAGCGGCTGTTTGGACGGAATGCCCGGCTTGCGCGGATATTTGGGAGGCGTTGCCGCTACTTTTTCCACCACCACCAGGTAGCGGTCATCTGCCACGCCCGGCAGATGCACCGGAATCAACTGCTCCAATTTGCCGCCCAGCACTTTCATGGCGTTCTCAGCCGCCTGCGCTTCGGCGGGTCCGCTTTCGCCTTTTTGGGCAAGCATCCGTCCGCCGATTTTGAGCAGCGGAATGAGATACTCGCTCAGCACATTGAGATTCGCCACCGCGCGCGCCACCGCCCAGTCATACGCTTCGCGGTACTTGGGATTTTGTCCCAAGTCTTCCGCGCGTTTTTGAATGACCTCCACACCTTCCAGCCCCAGCACGCTGACAATGTGCTGACAGAACATGGCTTTCTTGCCCACCGATTCCACCAGCGTCAGTTTCATGCTGGGGTAGAGAATTTTGAGGGGAATGCCCGGGAAACCGGCGCCCGTTCCCACGTCTATGAGACGATGCGGCGGGTTTGCCTTCCATGCCAGCACACACGAGAACGAATCCAGAAAGTGCTTGGTGCGGATCGAGTCCATGTCGCGGATGGCGGTCAGGTTGAACTTCTGGTTCCATTCCATCAGTTCCTTTTCGTAGGTGATGAGCGCCATCACCTGCCGCCCGGTCATGTGGATGTGAAATAGTTCCTGCGCTTCGCGGACGAGTTTTTCCATGATGGAAAAATTATAACGCCCAAACGGCTCGTTTCCTCTTTCATCTTTCCTCTTTCTTTCCTCACTCCATCAACGAAAAAAGAAAGAAAAAAGACCGCCATTGCTGACGGTCTTTTCATGCAGATGGATGTTTACTTTTTCACATCCTCTTCTTTCGTGACAGCCTTTGTCCGTTTGAAGCGGCGGTAGAGCGCGCGCCCGCCCAGGAAGGTTCCGTATGCCGGGATGGCAATCAGGATCAGCGAGGGCAGATACGTCAGGAAGAGGCGGATCAGGAAGCGGGTGAAGCCCTGCGTGAAGCCGATCAAATCCTGGATGGCGTCGTTGGCAGTGCCTTGCAGTTTCCAGCCGCCGATTTCGATGGGCTTGACCTTCTCCTCGGCAATCAATTGAATGCTGATGGCAGAGAGCGCGGCAGACTCCTCGTAGTATTGAATCTGCCCCTTCAGCGATTCAATCTCCGCTTGAAGGTTCTGGACCTGCATGTAGATGGCGAGGATATCCTCCGCCTTTTCCGCCTTGTCCATGATGCGGAGCAGATCTTCGACTGCCTTTTCCTTCGCCGCCAGGCGGGACTTTAAATCCACATACTGGCTGGTCACATCCTGCCCGGAGCGGTTCTCATAATTGACCTTGACCACGTCCGTCTTGATCTTTTCCAGCGCCTCGTCCAGGCGTTCAGCCGGCACGCGAATGGTGATGCTGGCTTCAGGCACTTCGATTTGATTGGGTCCGTAGGTGGACTGGTACAGGTTGGAGGACACCACAAAGCCGCCCATGTCCACTGCCATTTGAGCGATCTCATCCATGCGCGTCTTGGGGTCGGCGACGACGATGCTCATGTCCACGTTTTGGATGACGAGGCGTTCGCTCGCGGCGACGGCGGCTGTCTGCTCATACGATTTATCGTAGCCGCTCGAACCATCCATAAATTCGATGGCTGGCTGGGGCGCCAGCATGACCTCCGGCGCGCCTCCGCCGCCATAACCGCTATCGAGGCTGCGGTTGATGTTGCTGAAAGCGCCGCCTCCCATCGAAAACAGTCCGCTGACAACGCCCACCAGCGTCAACACCACCACGGTGGTAATCGCCACGGTAATCAAAGTCCTTTTCATGGGTTCTTCTCCTTCGTGATCGTAAGGTGATTTCACCCTAGAGACGAATCGCGTGCCGCAAAGTTCCTGCCCCCCACCCATCCTCCTCCAAATTCCGCTTAAATTGCCCAAAATTCAAAAACACACCTGCAGAATTTTGGGGAGGTGACCGTCGCAGATACTCGAAGAGTGCAGGGCGGAAAGGTCACCACCCCTCGGCAAGGCGGATGGCGTGTTTTTCGGGCAATTTTGCCTCGCGGATGCGCTGCTGGACTTCGGCGATGTCATATTCCACTCGCCGCGGCTCCCACACGTGACCGTCCGTCTCGTAGATGGCATACGCCGCGCGCGGATCGCGGTCACGCGGCTGACCGACCGAACCGGGATTGATAATTGCCCGCGGGCGCAGCGGATAATGTTCCCCTGCGCGAATCGGCGCCAGGCTCACACGGTCATTGTCCACATTCAACTGGAACATGCACTGCAAATGCGAATGCCCCACAAAACACCATGGGGTGGTGAAATGGTCGAAGTTCAGGCGCGCCGAAAGCGTGTTCAAAATATATTCCCACACCGAGTCGCGCGGGCTGCCATGCACAATGCTCACTTCCCCACGCACCTTCAGGTTCGAGGGCAGGGAGCGCAGAAAATCCATGTTATCCGCCGTCAGCACCCGTTCGTGATATTCCAGCGTGCGGCGCGCATCCGTATTGAACACATCCAGCGGTATCTTGCCGATGACCGCCATATCGTGATTGCCCAAGATGCAGGTCAAATTGGGGATTTCACGGATTTCTTCAATCACTGCGTTGGGGTCGGGTCCGTAACCCACCATATCCCCCAGGCACCAGGTTTCATCCACAGGACCCGCGTCTTTCAACACCGCTTCCAAGGCGGTGTAATTGGCATGAATATCCGATATGACTAAAACGCGCATTCTACTCCAACAGCGCCGCAACACGTTCGACGATGATTTCAGCCGCCTCGCTTTTACTCATCAATGACAACGATTCCCTGCGCCCGTCGGCAAATAACAGCGTGATGCGATTGGTCTCGACGGAAAACCCCGCATCGGAAGCGGAAATATCGTTTGCGGCAATCAAATCCAGTTTCTTGGATTGTAACTTATTTGCCGCATTTTCAAGAAGACTTTGCGACTCTGCCGCAAACCCCGCCACCACCTGTTTTCGCTTCGCTTCGGACCTCAAACCTGACACTGCTTTCAAAATATCTTCCGTCGCTTCGAGTTCGATTTGCGGAATCCCGCCCTCTTTCTTGATTTTGTTTTCCGCCACCGTCTTCGGGCGGAAGTCTGCCACTGCCGCTGCCATGAGCAGCGCGTCGCAGGCGGGGAACTCTTTTAGTACTGCATCCAGCATCTGCGCGGCTGTTTCCACGCGAATCACCTTTGCCCCCACCGGCGGAGTCAATGCGGTGGGCGTGGTAATCAACGTCACCTGTGCGCCGGCGTCGAGCGCGGCTTGCGCGAGGGCATATCCCTGTTTGCCGGAGGAACGGTTGGTGAGGACGCGCACCGGGTCGAGCGGTTCCTGAGTCCCGCCGGCGGTGACCAAAACCCGTTTTCCGGCGAGCAAGCCTCCCCGTCCGAGAACGAGGCGAATGTGTCCGATGAGTTCGGGCGTTTCGGGCAGGCGTCCCTTTCCCGTCAGTCCCGAGGCGAGGTGTCCCTCCGCCGGTTCGATGATGTACGCGCCTCGTTTGCGGAGCGTGTCGATGTTCTTCTGCGTGGCAGGGTGGTCGTACATGCCGCCGTCCATCGCGGGCGCAACGATGAGCGGACAGGCTGCGGCAAGCGCCGTGACCGTGAGCAGGGTGTCCGCCTGCCCGTGTGCGAGTTTGGCGAGGGTGTTGGCGGTGCAGGGCGCAATGACCAGCAGGTGAGCGGCGTGACCCAGTCCCACGTGCAGGACATGCGCCTCACTGCCCCACAGGTCGGCATCGGTGTAGGCGCGGCGTCCGGTCACCGATTGGAAGGTGAGCGGTGTGACGAATTTTTCGGCGGAGGCAGTGAGAATGACATCCACCTGCGCGCCCGCCTGTGTCAGTTTGGAGGCGAGGTCGGCGGCTTTATAGGCGGCGATGGAGCCGCTTACCCCCAGTACGATCCGCTTGTTTGAAAGGATGGACATGCGAATATTATACATCTCTGCCCGCCTCGAAATAGCAAAAGGGGAGAGGTTACATGGATGGGTGGAGAAATGCTTACCACAGAGCCCGTGGGGACACGGAGAAAAACAAGAAGGGATCTCTGGTGATTGCCCACCTCTTTGGCGCAACGGGATTCGGCGGGAAATAAATCTGACTTGGAACGCCAGCCTGCAGGGCTTCCATGAATTGAGCAGGCGGCTTTAGCCCCGCGAACCCTCACCAGAGGATTTCCGTGTACTTGTCTCACCCCTTCACACCGTCTATAATACCTTTGCAAGGCAAACCATCGGCATTGGAGGCGAGCAATGAAACTTTCCCCGTATGAACTGTATGACCTGCTCAATCGTCCCGGTCCGCTTTGGCTGGCAGACGCCGACTTGAGCGATGCCCGCCTGCGCAGCGCCAACCTGCGGCGCTTCATTCTCATTGGGGCGAACCTGAGTAAAGCCATCCTCAGCAATGCCGATTTGAGCGAGACCGACCTGACCGAAGCCAACCTGAGCGAGAGCGTGCTCACCGAAGCCAACCTGAACAAGAGCATTCTGGTCAAAGCCGACCTGAGCGGGGCAAACCTGGGCGGGGCGAATCTCAGCGAAGCCAACCTGGGGAGCGCCCGCCTCAGTCATGCGGTCATCAGTGAAGCCAATTTGCGCGAAGCGAACCTGCGCGGCGCGAAACTGGTGCGAGTCAACCTCAACAAGTCGAACCTGCTTGGCGCAAACCTGGGCGGCGCGGACCTGAGCGAAGCCCGCATGGTCGAGGTCAACATGCGGGACGCGAAATGCGTCAAGACCAGCCTCAACGGCGCGAACATCGCCGACAGCATTCTCGTCGAGGTGGATTTCAGCCGCGCGATTCTGCTGGGGGCGAATCTCAGCCGCAGCAATCTGACCCGAGCCGACCTGAGCGAAGCCAATCTTTCCGCCGCCATTTTGAACGACGCCGACCTGCATCACGTCAATCTGAGCGGCGCAGACCTGCATGGCGCGTCCTTCCTGAACGCCAATTTATGCGGCGCCAATCTGAGCGGCGTCAACCTCCAGAACGCGAGTTTCGTCAAGGCGCGCTACAACGCCGCCACGCTGTGGTCCCAAGGTTTCGACCCGCAAGCCGCCGAAGCGGTGCTGGTTCAGGAAGGGTAGAACAGCGCAATGTAGCCATTCATTACTTCACTTATGCTCGAACTTCATCGAAAAGGACTTCCCCGCGGCAGGAAGGCATGGTTGCTTGCCCACATCATAAAACTACGCATAATAAAAAAAACATCCATATCATGGCACAGAAATATCCTGCCCACAAACGCCACAGCCCTGCATAAGCAGGGCTGTGCAAATATAAAACAGGTGATAATCTACCTACGGCACGCCGAACCTCAACTGGGAATTGAGCGGCGCCCAGGTGTTGTTGTAGGTCGGGAAGTAGAACACGTTCGTCATCTGCTCCAGCGGAATGCCCATCGTCTCCGAGAAACTGTACAGCGTGTTGTTGGCATAGGATTGCAGGCGGATCGCCGCCACAATCTTCTTGCTGGTGTCCAGGCTCTCGACGATGACC
>Ga0101944_10001782_pt1 | contig 40827 bp, 33 predicted proteins | sample DewCreD2012metaG_FD_75245 | JGI IMG/M metagenome (GOLD analysis project Ga0101944, IMG submission 75245) | Hot spring sediment bacterial and archeal communities from British Columbia, Canada, to study Microbial Dark Matter (Phase II) - Dewar... ... | reverse complement strand
ACCCTTGGTAGGATTGGTAGGTGGTCTGGTAAGTGCCAGAAGTGTTGACCTGCTGCCCCCAGGGCAGGGTGTAGGGCACGTCCTCATTGCACACAATGGCTGGCGTCAGGTTCGTCGGAGGAATGGGCACCACGTTGATCGTCCGGCAGACCTGGTTACCGTCGTTGCAGGAGTTGCGCGGCTGGACGCATATCTGTCCGCCGGTGCTGCCGACGGTTACGGTAACTACGTTTCCGTTCGGTGGGTTCGTAATGACCGGCGATGGTTGCCCATTGATGAGCCATCCACCGGGAGCTGTCCATTCATAAAAACCAGCTCCGTTTACTGGCGGGATGCTAAAGGTTACTGTTCCGCCTGGGCATACTGTCGCTGGCCCTTGAATAGCTCCTGTAGGCGCTATGGGTGGCTGCTGTGCCGCTATGGGCGGGGTTACCGTGACTACGAAATTACACTGGTCACCTGCATAGCCATCAATCAATAAGAAGTAGTTGACGCCTGGTGTCAGGTTAGCCGTGATGCTCACCGGGTTATTTCCATTGTTTGGACCACCGCCATTGCAGGCGATGGGAGCGCTGATGCAGCTAGTATATAGCGCTATTTGCAAGCCATTGCCAACCTGGCAGTTGGAGGGCGTAACAGTGAACGTACCCACCGAAGCGCCGGCGATAAAGCCCAACCACTGCTCGTTTTCGATGGTACCGCAAAAGCCGCCAGGAGGCGTCTGCCCGGTATACCCCGAAGAACCGCCCGAGTAGCCGTTGAAGTTGCAGTAGATGCAAATATTCTGGCAAAGATCTTCGGCAGGGTGGTTGTTAGAAGGGCAGGGTGGAGGCACTTGGGCGAGAAGAGTGGATGCAAAAAAAGACGAGAGCAGAGTGAGAAGCAGTAACCTAAACATGTAGCGTAGTAGTTTGAAACATTGGATGGTCAACGCCGCGACACTTGGTTTTTCAACAGAGCAAGGAAAAGATTTACAAAGGAAAGGGGAAAAAGTTTTTTAAACGGTGCGTGGGGCTTATTTAACGGTTTTCACCCTTTTAATGCAAGTTTTTATCCATTTAAAAGTAAGAAAGATACTGCACCAATAAGGTGTTTTTTGGACACGCTAAACATCCTGCGCGCTGCCTTATAACGGGGAACGGTACCCTCTTTTGCCATAATTGGCGCAATCTGCAAACAGCCCGACTGGACAAGTTGGACGCGTCTATTTTTGTGCCATTCCATGGTTACAGATTACATGAAAAAATCTACGCTTTCTTTTGTCTTGTTGGTTTGGTCTACAGGTGTTCTCTTTGGGCAAAGGGAGCGAGTGCCTGGGCAAGTGCTTCTTCAATTGCGAGAAAGCTGTCCGGTGAACGCGTTGATGTCGCGTTTACACGAGTTGCCCTGGGCCAAGCGCGCTTCTTGCTCACCAGTGGCAGAGGCGCTCAATATCTGGATGGTGCGCTTAGAATCGCCATCGGAACAGGAGGACAAGCTATTGTTTTGGCTGAGCACTCAGCCTGAAGTGCGTGCTGTCCAATATAACCACCGCTTAGAGTATCGCGGCGCTTCTTCCATTGTTCCCAACGACCCTCTCTACAGCAGCCAATGGCACCACCGCAATCTCGCCACAGCCGGCGCCGATTTGGCCTCCGAAGCGGCCTGGGATATCGCTACAGGTGGCCTTACGCCACAAGGCGATACTATTGTCATCGCCATTATTGATACTGGCATAGATGCCCAGCACGAAGACTTACAGCCTAATTTGTGGGTCAACTGGGGTGAAATCCCTAACGACGGCATAGATAATGACCAGAATGGCTACGTGGACGACTTCCGCGGCTGGAATGCCTCGACTAAAAACGACCAGATAAGCGGCACTTCTATGGGGCACGGCACACCCGTGGCAGCGCTGGCGGGGGCGCGCGGCAATAATAACAGAGGCATTACCGGTGTCAATTGGGCAGTGAAGATCTTGTTTGTTGCTGGCAGCAGCACGGAAGATGTTATCCTATCCTCCTTCGATTATGTTCTGCGAGCACGGCGGCGCTACAACGCCACCCATGGCCAACAGGGCGCCTTCGTGGTAGCGGCCAATTGCTCATGGGGCATCAACGGCGGCAAACCCTCCGATGCGCCCTTGTGGTGCGCTGCCTTCGACTCGCTGGGTGCTGCAGGCATTTTGAGTGTGGCTGCCACCGCTAACCTTTCAGTGAATGTGGACACCTATGGCGACCTACCCACTACGTGCCCTAGCGATTTCCTCGTTAGTGTTACCAGCCTAAATGCGCAAAATCAGAAGGCTCCTAACGCCGCTTGGGGCCCGCTGTCTATTGACTTGGGCACTTACGGCGAGGGTGTTTTTTCGGCTCGACCCGGCAACACCTATGGCAACGCCTTTGGTACTTCTTTTGCCACCCCTCTTGTCGCAGGAGCCATTGCCCTGCTTTATGCCGCTCCGTGCAACAACCTCATTGCTATGGCCAAGGCTAACCCTGCAGCGGCAGCCCTGTGGGCTAAAAATCACCTGCTAACCAGCACTTTACTTACTCCAGCACTTCAGGGACTTACGCTCACAGGCGGGCGCCTGCACCTGTTTCAGCTGTTGAAATCCTACGAGGCACAGTGTGCGCCTTGCGTGCCGCCCTTTGGCCTTTTAGCAACGCCTGTGGGTAAAGACTCGCTGCGCCTCAGCTGGTCTGTTGTTCATCCAACGTTGCCTGTTGCCATCCATTGGCGCCGGAAAGGCGCCCTCGACTGGAACACAGCCTCAGCGGCACAGGCCCCCTTTTTCCTCGGCGGGTTAGAGCCATGTACAGATTATGAACTCACCTTTCAAACTTGGTGTGGCCCAACCGCTGTAAGTCCTTGGACATCGCCGATAACGGTTACCACGTCGGGTTGCTGCACAGCTCCACAAAAATTGGCTATCGAGGACATTGGCTCGACTCAAGCAGTTCTTTCCTGGCTCGGGCCGGCTGCTGCTTCAGGCTATGTAGTGCGTCTTATCCGTCCCACAGGTACCACAGACACTATCCTCACAACGACCAACCGACTACCGCTTACTCTCCTGCTCCCTTGCGCGACATATCGAGTGGAGGTGGCGGCTGTGTGTGGCGTGGAGGATACCTCTAACAGCACAATGTTCACCTTTACAACCGGCGGATGTGGCCCCTGCCTTGACCAGTCCTACTGCACCGCTGGGGCTACCCATGCTAACCAGGAATGGATTGAGCAGATCGAAATAGGCTCTTGGTCGCACGCTCCTGGTGGCGGTGTAGGTTACCACAACTTCGCCGGCATTTTGGATAATCTCCCTAAACTGCAAATAGGTTCACCCGTTCCTGTCGTACTCAAGCCTGGCTATGCTTCCCAGACCTACCGCGAGCATTTCCGAGTGTACATAGACTACAACGGCGACGGCGACTTCTTCGACGCCGGCGAATTGGCTTTTGACCCAGGTTTTCCCGTAACCGATGCCGTTAAGGGTACCATAACCGCACCTTCTTCTACCTGGCTGGGTATTACGCGCCTTCGCGTGCTTATGAAATACCGTGGCGTATCGGGCAGCCCCCCAATGCCTTGCGAACAATTCGAATTTGGTCAGGTGGCAGACTACTGTGTGCTTATTGAGGAGGCTGTTAGGGCAGCGGACATGAAGCCGCGTTCCTGGTTGCGCTTATATCCTAACCCGGCCCAACACCGGGTGTGGGTTGAGTGGGATGGTCCTGAGGAGGAGACGGCGCGCTTTCGGGTATTCGATACGGCTGGTCGCCTGTTGCTCGATCAAGGGCTGCTGCTTATTCCGGCTGAAACTGTTGCCCTGGACATTACGACCTTGCCAGAGGGATTGTTTTTTATGGAATTGTCCATTCAATCGGTGTCTTTTTGGGAAAAAATCCTCGTGCGAAAGCCTTAAAACGGCTTACTTTCCAGCCCTGCGTCCAAATGTCTTGGTAGGGAGAAAAGACCATCGGCGCACTTGCAAATAAGGTTTAGGTTGGGCGCCAAAAGCCCGAAACACCCGCTCGACGCCCGGTAGCATGCTGCCCTCGAAATCGAGCAGCAAACCACGCGCTGCACAAAAGCTGATGGCCTCCCAGTATAGCCGATGGAGTGCTCCGGGATGATCAGTGTCGTATCGGCGTCCTGCCACTACTACGGCCGCTCGGCTTTCGTCGAAGGCCAGCAGCAGCCCAGCTACATCGGCGCCGCTGCGCCGACAGACCGATACCCAGCCCATACCTTGCTGGCGCTCGCTAAGCGCAGCCACCAGCCGCGCAAACGGAGCCCAGGGGCGCTGCAACCCTCGGCGGCGTAGCGAGCTCGCATACAGAACAAACAGCCGTTTGGCCTCCAAATCAGGCACTACCTCTACCGTTTGCTCGGCATGGCGCAGCTCAGTGCGCAAGGTGTGCTTGAGCGCAGCGTACTGCTCAGCCAAGCTTTGTCCAATAGGCATTTCGTAGGTGTAGCGCGTCGTCAAGCGGAACCCGCGCCAAAGTAACGGCAACCCGCAGGTGAAACCAGGCCAGCTGTTTTGCTGGAAGAAAAACGCCGAGGGTAGCTGTTCTATTAGAGAAAATAGCGCATGCCGTTCCCACTGCAGGCGTTTCCACGAGGGCCAATGGGCTGGCGGCGAAGCCAGCCAAGGCCCCGCGTAAGTAGTGTACGGTGGCAACTGCACTACGGGCAGGCCCCAACGCCGCGCGCGAAACCAGGGCCACACTCCACCGGGCGACTCCGCCAAGCAGGCGGCTCCCCAACCTTCGGGGCCGCATACCGCATCCCACCACCACGGCTGAAAGGACAACGGCACCCCGTGCGCCGCGCAGAATTCTCCATAGGCCCGTTGCCCGCCCCGGTCAGATGCGATACTTTTGCTGCTCATCTCTCTCTGCGTCAAATTTCGATAAAAATGACCTTAGGCGACTTCATGCGCTCCGTCAGCGAAGACCCAGTGCCCGCGACGGTTTATTTCTTAGCGCTGCCTACCCTGGCGCTCTTGGCTGGCTGGGTTACGGGGCAGGAAGCCCGACAGGCTCCCTGGAAGTATTTTTTCTCGCTTCTGGTCTTTGCCACCTGTATCCCTGGCATCTTCTCCGTGTCCTTGAGCGTGTACTTATTTCTCTTTCAACGGGGCGGCAGTATTTTCAACGTCAATCTCGTGACGCAGGTGCTGCCTGTGCTGTCCATGATTCTGACGCTGGCCATTATTCGGCAGCGTGTGTCGTTTGCCTACGTACCCGGCTTTCACAAGCTGTCGAGCCTGATGCTGATGCTGGGGGCCATTTTCTTCCTCATGTACTTGCTCGACCGCGCCCGCATCATTGTCTTTGTCAACATGCCTGTACAATACTTATTGCTGGTAGTAGCAGGCGCATTGTTGGTCATTCACTACGGCTTTCGGCAGCTGACTCGTTAGGGCGAGGTTAACCGTTTTTTCACCGAAACTCTCCGGCGGGACAAAAGCCAAAGCTTTCTGCGCTCTTTTTAGGCGCTTTCACTCACTTTTGTGTGCGAAGAAATCCCACAAAACATTTTACCCAAAACCCACTCCTGATGTACTAAGGAGTGTTCGTGCGGTATGAAACAGGTCTTTTCTTCATTTAAAAAAAATCTCCTATTGGTTGGAACTGGTGGGTTGTGCTTGTTCGCTTGCGGTGAAAGCGCGCCCAAACGAGCCGACTTGTTCTACACCGCTGCCGATGCAGCCGTGGAGATAGCGCGTGAGGTGGAAATTCTGTATTCCGACAGCGCTATTTTGCGCGTGCGCGTCAAGGCACCCGTATTGCACAATCACCTGGAGCCGGAGAACCCGCGACAGGAGTTTCCTGAAGGTATTTACATCGAGTTTTTTACGCCTGGCCTGCGCATCAACAGCGTGCTGACGGCGCGTTTTGCGGTGCGACAACCCGAGAAAGGCCTTATCACGGCCCGCGACAGTGTGGTACTCACTACCGCAGACCGCGAGGTGCTGGAAACCGAAGAGCTCATCTGGGATGAGAATAAAGAGCAACTGCGCACAGACAAATTTGTCAAAATCACTCGCCCCGGCGAGATCATCTACGGATTTGGGTTGGAGGCCAACCAGGATTTTTCCTTCTGGAGAATTATCGTACCCAAGGGCACCATCAAAGCCGAACAACTGGACGAAGCACTCCAGCAATAAGCGGGGTAGGGGGCTTTTACCAACGCATGATGCGCCCTACGTAGGGGCCCGAGTCGGTCGTAATACGCGCGACGTAGGCGCCCGGCGGAAGGCGCTCAATGGAAAGGCGCACCAGATCGGCTTCTACGGTGAACTCGGCGGAGCAACGCTGACCGCTAAGGGTAAAGACCTCTACCGAACGAATGCGCTCCCCGGGCAAGAAGGCCGAAGCATAGTCGGTAGCTGGGTTAGGCGACCAGCGTACGGCGCGCGCGTTGGCGGCCTCAGCCACCTGCGTAAACACAGGGTCGAAACGTGTGCCGCTGTTAAGGATGGCCTTTGAGGGAGCTTCCTGGATGAATGCCAGCACGTAGAGCGAGTCGAAGTTCGACGTCCAGCCGTTGGGCTGCACATGGGTGTAGGCAAAATTGAACGAAACGGAGCCGCCTGGTGCGGGCAGGGTGATGTCTTGGCCGTCAATGTCGGTCAGCATAGCGTGGAACACGTCGTAGTGTTTGGTTTCACCGTTGGGCGCGTTGTAGTTTACGGTGCTTTCGGCTACGGCGACGAAGAGTTTGTATGACCCGGCAGGCACGTTGCCAAAAACCCGCACGGTTACTTCGGCGGTCTTTGTCGGCGCGGCTCCGCCCTCTTTGACCTGGATAGCCACAGGGCTGGTTTTCCCTAGCGCAGCCTCCAAAGTAGCTTGTGGCAGCAGGGGGTTGCCCGCCGGTATGAGCACGCCGTTGAGGGCTACGCGGGGGGTACCGTTGATGCCATAAACATCGGCCCGCTTGCTGTTGTGCGCCGTATTGTACTGATAAAAAGCGCAGTTGCTGTAAGGGACTGGCGGGTGAACGGCCAAATGGTGAATGTCCTTGGGATATTGGCTAATGAGGTTGTAGAAGGCGGGGTTGCGGCTGGCACAAATAATACAACGAGAGTTAGTAAAGTGCTCGATGAGCACGTACTGTTTGGGTTGGGATTGCGCCCAAAGGGCTGAGGCTAAGAACCAGGCGGACCACAGGAGTAAAGTGTTCTTCATATTCGGGAGATAAGTTGTTGACGCAATCACAGGAGTAAGCCAGGCAAAGTTGCTTGCTAGACAAAGGTAAAGTGAGACTCATTGTAGGCGTAGGTGAGGGAGTTAGGCAATGCCCGTTTTGTCGGGCATTTGCTAAAATGGTCAGGAGGAGGCAGGCTGGCTGCAGATTAAGTTTCCATGAAAAAACGGGTCTGTTTTACAGCGGAAGCCGCTCTAAATGAACTCAAAAGACTTGCTGTCCAGGGGGCTGCGCTCCGCTGACCAACGGCCCCGCCAGCTTTGGGCGGTAGGGCGGTGCTATTTTTAAGCCCAAAATACATTGTTTATGAAAAGATTGGCCCTTACGCTTTTGGTGTGTGCAGCGCTGTTGCGCGCCGACAGCACAGCACAAGACAGCCGTTCCATGCCCGACAGTACTTTGGCGCCGTTTTATCACGGGGTAGCTTCGGGCGACCCATTGACCGACCGCGTTATCTTGTGGACGCGCCTAACGCTGGAATACCCAGAACCTTCGGCAACCCTTACCTGGCGCGTAGCGACGGATACGCTCTTCAAGAACGTCGTCCGCTCCGGCGTAACCACCACTAATGCAGACCGCGACTACACGGTGAAAGTGGATGCCGATGGCTTGCAGCCCAACACGTGGTACTACTATCAATTCGAGTACAACGGTGCCCGCTCTCTGATTGGCCGCACACGCACGCTGCCCCAGGGCAACACCGAGCGCTTGCGTCTGGCTGTTGTCTCGTGTGCCGACTACCAGAACGGCTACTACCACGCCTACCGCGATTTGGCGCTGCGCAATAGCGTGGATGCGGTGCTGCACCTGGGCGATTACATCTATGAATACCCGGCCTCCTCGCTGTTGGTGGACCGCAATCACCAGCCGTCCCACGAAATTATTACGCTGCAAGACTACCGCCTTCGCCATTCGCTCTATCGCTTAGACAAAGACCTGCGCCTCCTGCACCAGCAGCTGCCCATGATTGCTGTGTGGGACGACCACGAAACGGCCAACAACGCTTGGAAAGACGGCGCCCAAAACCACCAACCCGATACGGAAGGCTCTTGGGAAGACCGCAAGCGCGCCGGCAAACAGGCTTATGTCGAGTGGATGCCTATCCGCGAAAACGCTACGGCAGTAGATGAAATCTATCGCCAATTTGTCTTTGGCAATCTTCTGTCGCTCTACATGCTCGACACCCGCCTGGAAGGCCGGAGTCAACAAGTAGCCAACAATAGTCCAGAACTGAATGACCCTAACCGGACCATCATCGGCCCTCAACAGTTCGATTGGCTCACAAGCAACATCCGACAAGATTCAGCGCGTTGGATAGCACTTGGGCAGCAGGTCATGATGGCTCCGCTGACGGCCTTTGGCCAGGTGCTCAATACAGACCAGTGGGACGGTTATCCGGTGCAACGCCAGCGCCTCTACGATAGCTTGCTGCTTTATCAAAAAAACAACCTTATCGTCCTGACGGGCGACATCCATACCGCCTGGGCCAACGATTTACCTTTGACGGGCTACAACCCCACAACAGGCGATAACGCCATCGGAGTCGAATTCATCGCCACCAGCATCACCTCGTCCAAAGCATCGGTGCCCGGGGGGCCAGCGCTGGTGCAGTCGCTCAACCCGCATGTGAAATTCGTAGACCTAACCCGATACGGCTACTTCATCCTCGACTTGACGCGCGATCGCGCCCAGGCGGAGTTTGTTTTTGTGAATGACGTCAAGAGCGCCAGCTACACGGTAGACGTTGGGCCGGCGTGGGCTACGGTGCACGGTTCGCGCCGCCTGAGCGCTTCAGTGCTGTCAGTGCCGCCGCCTTATCCGCCGCTGGCACCTCTGAGCAGCGGGAGCGTGAGCGTTCGGCGCATCGGCGGAGATATCGTTAACCTGGTGGCGACACCCAATCCCTTTGCCCAACAGGTTGTTTTGCAGTTTGCCTTGCTCCAGTCGGCAAGCGTAAGCGTGGAAATCAGCGACGCCAACGGACGCCTCTGGCAGCAGCGCCTGCTCGATCGCTTGCCGGCAGGTATCCACCACGCGCACTTCGATGCTACGGGCTGGCCTGCTGGCCAATACCTTGCCACCTTGCGCACCAGCCATGGCCACATCTCGGCTCGATTGGTGCGCATCGGCACGCCGTAGCCCCCGGTTTCTGGTACGAATTTTGGCAATGGGCTGCCGCTGGCTCGAACTTCCCAGTTAACACCTATGAAATGCCTGTTGCTTGCTCCATTGCAGTATCCGTTCTTGCAATCCATCATTGCCGGCCTAGAGGCCAACAGGGTGGAGCTGAGAGCGGTAGATTATCAATCCTTCTTCTCGCCGCGCGTCAATGCGCGTTACAACAATTACACCACGCTGCCTATGCGCCTAAGGCGGCTGTGGGAAGAGCCTTACGTGCGCAAGACTAACGCCGAATACTTGCGCCTTTTTGAAGAGTTTCAGCCCGACCTGGTTTTTATTTACAACAACCAACTGGCTCGTCCTGCCACGTTGGAAGCGTTCAAGCGCACCGCTAAGGTGGCTTTTATGCTGGGCGACAATCCGCTGTACACGCCTTCTAACATCTACAATTTACACATTCTATTTTATGCCGACTATGTTATCAGCCCGGACTCGCTGTGGTGTGAGCAGCTGACGCAAATGGGCGTGCCCAACATGGTCTTCGATTGTTTTGGTTTCAACAGCCAAGTGTACTACCCCATGGAAGTACCCGAGGCGGAACGCCAGCGCTACCGCTCCGAGCTGATTTACGTAGGCAGCGCCAGTAAGACCAACTGGGGCTACAAGCGGATGTTGTTTCTGGATTTGTTCAAAAACTTCGATTTCAAAGCCTACATCAGCGGCAGCATGGAGCGCTGGTACAGCCTTTTCCCCGGCGCCGCCAGCAAGATTGTACCTCACGACCGCTTCGACGCGGCTTTTAACAACCTGGTGTACAACTGCAGCCAAATAGCGCCCGTCGAGTTGGTACCCTCGCTATTTCGAGGCATTCACGTGCGCGTGTTCGACATCTTAGGGGCGGGTATCTTACCTTTGTGTGAGTACAGCGCCGACCTGGAGCGGGTTTTTGAGGGTATGGAGTTGCCGACTATTCGAAACTATCGAGAGGCAGAAGAAGTGGCGCGGTTTTGGCTAACGGACCAGGCGCGCCGGCAGAGATGTGTTGCTGCTATGCGCGCTCGCGTGCTGGAGCGCTACACTCCGCCCATGGTCATTCGGCGCATGTTGGACGCTTTGGCCCTTTAATCACCACCTTTATCATCCAGAACCGACGATGATACGCAAACTTGGCATTTACTTCTTTTGGTTGGTCGTGGCTGTTGCCGCCACGTACTATGTGCCCGAGTTTGCGCGCACGCCGCTATACGTGCTAATGCTCGTTGCCTATGCCCGCTCGACGAACGAGGCTATGTGGCTGGCGCTCTTTCTGACCATTGGCGATGGCTTTTGGGGCTTTTTCAACCCTTATGAAGCGGTAACGCGCCTGTTGCCTGGCTTACCGGGGATTGAAGTGGAACAACTGTACATCTTAGTGGCCTTCGTCAAAGCCCTGCGCAAGGATCCTCCCGGGCCCCTCTTTCACAGTGGCCTGATGCGCGTCATGGGCGTTTACATTATTCTGCTGGTGTTGCAGGGATATGCCGTGGGCTTGTCGCCAGCGCTCAATGTGCAGTTTCGGTTAGTGAAGTTCTTGTTACCATTGACGCTGATGTATTCCATTCCGCGCCTGCTCCGAACAGAGGAGGACTTCCGGGAAATGTTCTTATATCTGTTTCCCATGGTATTCTTGGCGCTGTTTGCGCAGGTGTTCACCATCGCCAGTGGTATTACCCCTTCGCAGGCGCTGGGGGTGATGAAGAAGTTCTGGTTTACGGTGGACGTGGCCAAAGGCCAGACGTACCGCGGCTTTTACAGCGATAATAGCGTGTTGCTGGGCTATTTCGGCGCCTTTTATTGGCTGACTCGGCCGGGCAGTTTCGACCGTCGCTATTTGTACGCCGTTATTTCGGCTGCCGCCTTGTGTGTAGTGCTCTCGGCCACTCGGGGCTGGATTATCGGCTTTTCGCTTTCGCTGGTGTTCTTCTTGATTTTTGTAGAAAAACTGAGCTTAAAGCAGACGTTCTCGCTAAGTGTAGTGAGTGCGGTGGTGGTGGTACTTCTACTGCAAATCCCTGTGGTTGAGAAGCAGTTTGCCAATGCCTTTGAGCGCTTTTCTACGCTGCAGAAGCTGGCCGGTGGCGACGTGACCGCCGGCGGCACCCTTTCGCGCTTGAATGAGCGCAGCCCGCGGGTGATGGACAAGTGGAGCGAGTCGCCCATTTCAGGGTGGGGCTTCTCCGATGAATTCTTCAAACACGGCGATTTTCATGTGGCCAATCAGAACATCTTGTTGCATGCCGGCATCCTTGGCGCCCTATTGATGGCGGTGTTCATACTGGCTTATCACGGCACGCTTTTTCTTCGGAGCTGGCAGATGCCTCGGGGCGCTCCATTTCAGGCATCGCTGCTGGTGTGGTGTACGTTCTTTCCGGGGTGGTTTTTTATTCACTCCAGCTCGGGTCAAAAATTTGCCTTTTACGCTGACCCTGTAGCTGGCATGGTGATTGGTGTGTATCTGACACTAGGCGCCCTGGCGTATCGGCTCTCTTTTCACTCGCCGGAAAGCGAGAATATTTAAAGTCTTTTAGCCCCCAGGGCCAACTAATCTTAGCAAAATCCCCCTGCCTGCTTTTTAATCTTCACTGACCCCCTTTGATCATCATTGCCATGCGAAGGAAAGCTACAGCAGCGCAGGCGGAACAGCCTATTCATTACGTCGTCTGGGAGGCGCTCCCGGGCGGCATGGAGTCTTACATCACCTATTACACCGAGCACTTACAGGAGCGACGCCCGGTGTACATTTATAGCTTGCGTCCTTCGGGTAACCACCTAAACCCCCGGTTGAACGGCCATTTTGCCGAGGGCTCAAAGAACAACTGGGTGTGCTACACGGGATTCTTTCGCTACGCACGCCGCTATCGGCGCGACCTGTTCCACTTGGTGAACAGCGGGCCAATAGTGCTTTTACTGGCCTTGTTAGCCGGTGTGCGGCGCCCTGTTTACCACATCCACGGCACTAAGCACTGGAAGGGTTGGAAAGACTGGTTGTACTTAAAGGCTGCGTGGTTGCTGATTAGCCGGTTTCGCGTGCGTTATGTGGCTAATTCGCACCATAGTGCTGCCGTTTTCACACGCGAGGTGCTGCCGGTGCGCCCCCTGGTGGTATACAACGGCTTTCATCTCTCGCGCTTTTTGCAGTATCGCCACCGGCGCACTCGGCTGCGCCGCATGGCATTTGTGGGGCGGCTTGCTCCCGATAAAAACGCCCATCTGGTTATTCGCCTGTTTGAAGAAATAGCCGCCCAGATGCCAGAGGTCGAGCTGCACATTGCGGGTACGGGAGCACTTGAAGCCCAGCTGCGCGAGCAGGCCCGCCAAAGTCCTTTTGCTCGACGCATAGCCTTCTACGGCTGGATTGAGGACGTAGCTCGCTTTTACGCAGAGGCCGACCTGTTTGTCTTCCTGAGTGCGCATGAGTCGTTCGGCAACGTGGTGGCTGAAGGACTTCTCACCGGCCTGCCCGTGCTGACGAGCGATGTACCCGTCTTTGAAGAAATACACGGCGATGTGGCCACTTTTTGCTTGGGCTCACCCGATAACTACGAGCATGTGCGCCAGCGCTTTTTGGCGGCGGTAGCTGATTTCCCAACCTTAGCCCAAAAGGCCTACGACGCTGCGGAGCGCCTGCAGCGCTTGTTTGACCTCCGAACCCATCTGCACGATATCGAACAACTTTATCATGAGTGTGATTAGCCCGCCTGTTCTGTACTTTCATTCGGTGGCGCCGCGTCCGTTTTCGGGTTGGCCGCTGCGCTTCCTGACGATGCGCCTGGACCGCTTCGAAGAGCAGATGCGCTATTTGCGCGACCGCGGCTATCGGGCCATCTTCCTGGACGAGTGGTTGGCCATGCGCCGAGGCGAACAGCCCACCGACGAACGCGCCGTGTGCCTTACGTTCGACGATGGCCTGCTGGACAACTGGGTGTATGCGTTCCCCGTGGCCAAAAAGTACGGGATGAAAATCACGCTTTTCGTCTGCCCAGAGCTCATCGAGCCGGGAGAGCACGTGAGACCCACGTTGGAGGATGTGTGGGAAGGGCGCTGCAGGCTATCGGAACTAACCGCGCTGGGGCAATTATCGTGGGGCGAACTGCAACGCATGCAGGCATCGGGCTTTGCCGATGTACAATCGCACACCATGAGCCACGCCAAATACCCCATTAGCGACCAGTTGCGCGGCTTTTATTACGGCGGCTTTGCGGGTTTTTATTCCACCCTGAACACCTATGCACTGGAAGAAAAGCCCTTCTACAGTCGCGACCCAGCTTTCGAGCAGCGCTTGCCGTTGGGTACTCCTCTCTTCGAAGAGCAGTCTGCCGTGGTGGCTCGTCGCAAGAGGATTTCATCCGAATTTATTAAAGAAATAACGGCGTTAGCAGAGAGATACGATTTGAGCATTGCAGAACATCGCCCTATCTTTGAAGGTAAAGCCAAGCCGATTTATCAGCACTGGAAAAGCACGGGCCAGCTGGTTGCCGAGGAGGAAACGGAGGTGGACTTTGGCCGGCGGCTGCGCTATGAGATTACGTATTCCCGCCAGGTTTTGGAAGAACGCTTGCGCAAACCCGTGCGCTTTTTGTGCTGGCCCCACGGAGATAACAACCTATTGGCGCATTTAATCGCTCGAGAGTCGGGCTATGAGGCTACCACAGCGGGTAAGATGACCGCTGAGGGGCATCGCCCCGACCGCATTCCTCGCTTAGGGACAGACTGGGGTAATATCCACCCGTGGTGGATGTATCGCAAGCTGGACTATAAACTCGCCAGCCACTACCGCCGGCAGCCTTATTACGCCCTCTGGTGGCTTAACGAAGGTAAGAACCGATTACTTGGGAGGAATTAACCATGTTTGCTTATCTCAACTACCACTGCCGACCGGATGCTCCGCCGATGCATGTAGAAGTGCTACCGGAGCTTCCACTCAAACAGCCAGCACCACAGACGCTCTATCTGTATCCTGGGGTGCAGCATCTTGAGGTACTGGACTTGCCCGACGGAAGCCAGCTTTATCTATTGGGCGACCCCGTGTTTGGCGACCGACAACGCGCGGGCGGACGGGTGTCGGACTGGCATAGCGGCGCGCTTAACCTGCGCGCACTTTACAGTGAGGTGCGAGGCCATTACTACTGGTTTTTGCTCAAGAAAGGGACTTTCCGCTGCGGTACGTCCTTTTGCGGCATTTACCCCTTGTATTGGCAAAAAGAGGGCAACCGGGTCTATGTATGCACTTCGGCGTTCCATTTGGCGCGTCGCCATCATCCGGGCGAGCTTAACCGGCGCAACTTGCTGGAGCGGTTGCTGTTCAACTATTCGCTCTTCAACTCAACGTGGTGGACCAACATCCACCTTTTGGGTAGCCATCGCTGGCTGACGCTCAATGAGGAGTGTGCGCGCGAGGAACGGGCCCTGGGGCTGGAGCATTATTTCGGTCATGGCTTCCTACATGGTCGCGAGGTGCTGGACGAGCTCACGGAAGTATTCGAGCGCGAGAGCCAGCTGTTCTTGCCCGATGAACCTTTTGCCATATCGCTCACCGGTGGTTTCGACGGTCGCACGTTGGTGGCGGCAGCGCGCAATGCTTACCGCGATGACTTCCTCACCTATAGTTTTGGTATGCCCGGAGAATCGGACATTACCCTGCCCGCCAAACAATCGCAGCAGTTGGGCATTCCATTTCTGCCTATCTATCTGGACGAGGCTTATGTGCGCGACCATGCACTGCGCTCGGCGTGGGGCTTCATGGAGTACTCGGAATACAACGGCAATTTTGGACGACCGCACTACTTCTATGCCTCCGAGAGATTGTCCAAGCGAGTGCGCTATATCCTGACGGGCAATTTTGGTAGCGAGCTGTTCCGGGCCATGCACCAGCCGGGCGTCATGATGACGCAAGCGCTTATCCAGGTTTTTGAAGCTCCCGACGACTCGTGGAAGGACTTTTTGCGTCAGGCTGCCGGGCGCAAAGTGGCTCTGCATTTCCGCACAGAGATGGATGCGCTTATTAGCGACTTTGAGAAGTTCCTGCGTGCGCGGGCCGACATGGACATTAACTTGCAATTTTACTGTTTTGTCATGGAGGAGATATTTCGCAAGTACTTTGGCCCAGAGTTGGTAATGCAAAGCCAGATGCTGAGCAACCGCACGCCCTATCTGTCGCTGCGTTTCTTCGAAGCGCTCAATAAAACGGTGTGGTCAGGGCTGCACGCCCACCTGTTTGACAAGCAGAAAAACCGCCGAATGAAAGGTCAGATGTTTTACTCCGCTTTTTTGCGCCGCACGGACCGGCACCTGTACCATATGATGACTAACAAGGGCTACAGCCCAGCCGACGTCCTGGAAAGATGGCGTCGCCCACTGTTAGTGGGGCGCGTGGCCTACCACAAGTTATTCCGACGCGAAAGAGGGGACTCTAACGCCGTGGAGACCTATTTCCGCCGCTATCAGCACGAGCTGCTCAACCACATACGGCCCGAAGAGCACCGCGAAATGCTGCAATCGGGCATTGCCTACCTCATGGAATCAGGGCTAACGCACGGCGTACTTCCACTGTCCGCCCTCATTCACCTCTATTCGGTCGCTGCGGGCTGGTCGGCGGCTGGCCAGGCGGTCCAACCCCTTAAAACCTCGCCAACGGTATGACCTGCACACTAACATTCCAACCACCGGATGCCGCTTTTTGGGCTGAGTATGCGCGCTTGTGGGCGAACAGTAGCCACCCTTCGCCTTTTCAGGCGCCGGCTATTCTCCAGTACTACGCCCAACGCAACCCAGAGGAGGTGGCTCTTTTCGCCGCCCGCCATCAGGGGGAATTAGTCGGAGCTACGCTCTATCGCCGCAGTGGTGACCATTGGGTCTTTTTGAGCGACCTGAAGACGGATGCCAATTTTTTCATCTTGCACCGCCAATTGGATGCCGAGGCCCAGCAAAACTACTTTGAACAGATGTTCGCCCGAGTGAAGCGCTACAACTGGGCGCTTATGCTCAATCACAAGCCCACTTGGGCTTCGTACATAACAGCCTTTGAGGAGGCTTTGCGTCGCAGTGGGCTGTATGTGTTGAGCTTAGACTACTCGGTGTGCCCCATTGCTGAGGCACCTACGCCGCAGGCGTTGTTCGAGGAGGTACGCGCCTCGCGCAACACGCGCTACAAGCTGAATAAGTTTACTAAACAGGAACAGGGCACCTTTGAGGTGCTCACCGACGACACGGACATGGACGGCTGGGTGGAGGACTTTTGCCATGCGCATGTGTTGCGCTGGGCGTCCACACCTACGCCTTCGGCTTACCGAGACCCTGCGCGGCGCGATTTTCTCAAAGGCTGCCTCCGCGCCTGGCATCGGGATGGCCTGCTGGTGCGCTTCGCCTTGCGCACGCCCAACGGTCGCGTGGGGCTGATGGCTGGGCTGCTGGAAGGGGAGACGCTCATTTACCATACCCCCACCTTTCACCCTAACTGCGCCCATGTTAGCCCAGGGCGGGTGCTTATCTATTACATCGCCCAATGGATGGCCGCCAATGGCTTGCGTCGCCTCGACTTCGGCGATGGCAATGAGCCGTACAAATACTATGTCGCCTCCAAAGACCAAGTATTGCGCCGGGTGTTCGTCGCGCGAAAGAGCAACCTCCGGTTTGTCTTGAAAACGCGCTTTATTCAGGCGGTGCGCCAAAGTCAACCCCTCTATGCATTCTACCAAAACCGCCTAAAACCTCTGTACCGAAACCTGCGAAGAAACATTGCCTCCCTAATCCTGCTCGTCGCTTTTGGTTGTCCAAATGCCTTATTTCTTCACCCGATCTCCTCTTCTGTGTTATGAACACGATTGACGCCGCCAAAGACAAGCAGGTATGGAATTCTGAAAAAGTGATTACCAATTATGCCGCCGTGGCCGACCTGCAGAAACCCGAACAGGCCATTTTAGAATTGCTGCGCAAGCAGCTGCCCGGTTGGCGCATGCTCGACCTGGGTATCGGTGGTGGGCGTACAGCGGTGCACTTCGAACCACTGGTACTCGAGTACCACGGCACCGATTACGCCGAGCGCATGGTGGAAGCCTGCCTGCAACGCTTCCCCAACGCTGGGCCGCGTACGCGTTTTTTTGTCCTCGATGCCACCGACATGTCGGGCGTTCCTGACCATTACTACGACTTTGTGCTGTTCAGTTTCAACGGTATTGACTGCGTGGCCCCTCAAGACCGGGATAAAGTCTTTCGCGAAGTGCAGCGGGTGTGTAAGCCGGGGGGCTATTTCGCTTTTTCCAGCCACAACTTGCTGTATGTGCCGCGCATGTACCGACTCAAGTGGTACCGAAAGTGGCGAGAGTTTCTCTATCAATTCTACCGGGTAGCTATGTTGCTGTATTACAACGGCTTGCCTGGCCTCTATGCTGACAAAAAGTTTGCGGTGCTGCGCGACGGCGTGGAGCACTTCTCGCTGAGCATTTACTACATCCAGCCGGAGTATCAGGTGTGGCAGCTGCAGCGTTTGGGTTTCCGCAACGTGCGCGTCTTTTCCTATAAAACCGGTCAGGAAGTGGACCATTCGCGCCTGAACACGCTCACCCACGACGCTTGGGTGTACTATCTGTGCGAAGTGTAACGCTTTAGTTGCCCTCAAGCCGATTGCTCCCACCCTCATTTTTCAAACACACGCTTTATGGTTACGCAACTCGTCTTGGGGAAACCTTCAGAAACCTTTTGGGAAGCCTATCAACACCTATGGGAGAATAGCCCAGAGCGTTCGCCTTTCAAGGCTCCGCACCTGCTGCGCTACTTTTCAGACGTCACACCGGACACTCTTGGCGCGTTTGTCTTTGTCAGAGAGGGCAAACTGCGGGGGGCCTTTCTTTTGAAAGAGCGCCGAGGTGTGTGTACTTTCTTAAGCGACTTAAAAACCGACGTCAACACGTTTGTGCTCGACCGGCGCTGTACGAACGAGGAGCGGCACGCCTTCTATCAGGAATTGTTGACTGCCATCCGAGAGCGGGGCTGGTCGTTTGAACTCAATAACCAGCCAGCCCAGGCCGACTATTTGCTCCTGTTGGAAGCGGCAGCGCGACAAATGGGCATGCACTGGCTGTTGGTGCCGCACTCCACTTGCCCTATGCTGAAATCTGCTACACCTGCCGATGTGGAAATGCGCCTGCAACAAAACCACCGCTACCGCTACTACGCCAATCGGCTGCGCACTCAGGAGCAAGCCGTCTTCCGGGCTTTTGACCAAGAGGACGCACTGGAAAGCTGGGTAAAGGCCTACTGTCAGGCCCATGTTCAACGTTGGGCGAACACTCCAACACCTTCTAACTTGCAGAGTGTCAGACAGCAGAAGTTCTTGCTCCATTGCCTCCGCGCTTGGCACCAAGATGGCCTCGCCGTACGCTTCTCGCTGCACCTGCCCGACGAACGCCCCATCGCCTTTGCCATTGGCCTAAGGCAGCCGCCTGCTTTGGTGTTCCATGCGACCACTTTCAATCCCGCTTTTGCTCGATACAGCCCAGGCAAAGCGCTCATCTACCACATCGCCATCTGGATGGCTCAAAACGGCTTATCGGTGTTGGATTTTGGCGACGGAGACGAACCCTACAAATACGACACAGCCAACGATGAGCGCCCGCTTTGCCGCGTGTTTATTTGTCAAAAAGCACACCTTACCTGCCGAGCCAAAGCGCTCTTTTTCCGGTACTTGAAAGCGCATCCTCGCGTAGAGCACGCCTATCGTTACAAAATAAAGCCGTTAGCAGCTAAGGTGGCCCTGCTCTTGCACGCCCTGGCAGAGCCCACAGAAGCGATGTTAGCTGGCCTATAAACCCTCCCCTTGCCTATGCCACACCTGGCCATTTTGCAAAATGAAGTACCCGACGACCACCTGCTATGGGTACACGCCTGCGCTGAGCATGCGGACGTGCTCACCTGGGAAGTAGTGGATATCACCCGCGCCGATTGGCTCGACCGCATGCGCGCGGGTCGTTTCGACGCCATGCTCGCTACGCCTCCTGGGTGGAATACTGCCTTTCGCATCCTCTTCGATGAGCGTCTGACTATCCTGCACCACGTGCTCGGCATTCCAGTGTATCCGTCGTTTGAGGAAATTCAGATTTACGAAAATAAAAAGTACTTGGCTTACTGGCTGGAGGCTCGCGGCATTCCACACCCTAAAACGCGAGTGTTTTATTACCGCGATGAGGCGCTGGATTTTTTAAAAAATGCGGAATTCCCCTTAGTCGGCAAAACCAGCATCGGCGGTGGGGGTAGTGGGGTGGTTTTGTTGAAAAATGAAAAAAGCGCCCATCAATACATAGAAAATGTCTTCTCGGGTAAAGGCGCGGCGCTTCAGGTAGGTCCTAAATGGCGAAAGAAAGGTTTTTTGAAACGCGCTATTCGCAAACTTTTGAACCCGAAGGAGCTGCAACAGAAGCTGCAGCAATACCGCATCCAGCGGGCCGACATACAGAAAGACTTCGTGCTGTTGCAGGAGTACGTGCCGCACGACTTCGAATGGCGTGTGGTACGCATTGGAGAGTCGTTTTTTGCGCATAAGAAACTCAAAAAGGGCGAAAAGGCCAGCGGCAGCCTTTTGAAGGGCTACGAAAACCCGCCCTTAGCGCTGTTCGACTTTGTAGAGCGTATTACCGAACCCTATGGCTTTCTCTCTCAAGCGGTTGACCTCTTCGAAGCACCCAGTGGCAACGGCTATTGGGTCAATGAAATGCAGTGCATCTTCGGCCAGTCGGACCCTTACCAAATGCTCGTAGATGGACAACCCGGACGCTATCGCCGCCAGGGGGGACAGTGGCTCTTTGAGCCGGGTGACTTCAACCGTCTGGAGTGCTTCGCCCTACGCGTTGAGCACGTGCTGCAGTTGTTACAGATGCTCCAAGCGGAGGTGAGTCCATGAGGGTGCTGTTCGTCTTTAGCGGCAATTTTAAGGCGTTTCCGGTTTCGCCTTTTACGCATGCACAAGCGGAGTCGCTGCGAGCGCGAGGCATAGAGGTGGACTACTTTGCCATTCGCGGCAAAGGCTGGAAGAATTATTTGAAGAACGTTGGCCCTCTGCGGCGCCACTTGAAAGCTCACCACTACGACCTCATCCATGCCCACTACTCCCTGTGCGGTTGGGTGGCGGTGTTGGCGGCGCTTGGGCGGGTGCCGGTTGTCGTGTCGCTAATGGGCGACGACGCCCAAGGTACGTTTGTCGCTCCCGGTCGCATTGAGTGGAAGAGCCGCATTCCCATTTTGATGACGAAACTGCTGCAGCCCTTTGTGCGAGCCGTCATTTCAAAAGCACCCGATTTGGCCAGGGTGGTGGTGCGTTTAGAGCAGTTTCGATGCATTCCCGGCGGCTGCCGCCAAGCACTCGGCCTACGCTCCGACCGGCAATATGTCCTGTTTTTGGGCAACCCGGCCGACCCGAACAAGAACATCACCTTAGCCCGAGAGGCAGTGCAGCGCTTAGGACGGCCTGATGTTGAGTTGCTTCATCCTTACCCTACTTCGCACGAGCAAGTGGTGCAGTATCTAAACAGCACCGATGTATTTGTCCTGTGCTCTTTTGGCGAGGGCTCGCCCAACGTCATCAAGGAAGCCATGGCGTGCAACTGTCCCGTGGTTAGCACTCCGGCCGGCGATGCGGCGTGGGTATTGGGTGACACGCCAGGTTGTTACATTGCCGACTACTCCGCAGGGCATTTTGCAGAGGCTCTTCAACAGGCCCTTCACTTCGCTCGCGAACACGGACGCACCCGTGGGCGTGAGCGCCTGTTGGCCTTGGGGCTTGATGCCGAAACGGTGGCTTGGCGTATCGAGTCGGTTTATCGGCGGGTACTTCGCTTACCACCTGTTCCTGCCCCCGAAGGGGCTGCAGTGGGACAGCCAACTCCTTCTTAATTTTCTACCTTTGCCAGCAAGGCAACACCAGCTGAGCACCGCCGGTGCCTAGGGTCATGCATCACCAACCTCTTTTCTCTGCAATAGCCGACTACCTGCGCGCTTTAAGTGACGAGGCTATCGCACCCGGGCGTTTGTTGCTGTTGGACGAGTTGAGTGCCTATGTCCAGACTCGTCTTCGCGATGGACAAACGGCGCGGCTTATATTCATCTGCACCCATAACTCTCGTCGCAGCCACTTAGCTCAAGTATGGGCGCAAATAGCAGCCCACGCTTCAGGCGTAGCACCAGTGGAATGTTTCTCTGGGGGTACGGAAATAACCGCTTGCCACCCCTCTACGCTGGCGGCTTTAGCGCGCGCAGGTCTCCATATCCAGACCATCACAAGGGGAGAGAACCCCGTCCATCTTCTACAGTATGCCCATGGAGTAGGGCCTATAGTGGCTTTCTCTAAGCGCTACGATCAGCCGCCCAATCCCACAAAGGACTTTGCCGCTGTGATGACCTGTGCCCAAGCGGATGAGCACTGCCCTTTTGTCGCCGGAGCACATCGGCGCTTTGCATTGACGTATGCGGACCCTAAGCAGGCCGATGGAACGCCCTCAGAAGCGGCGGCTTACAATGCGGCTTGCCGCCTGATTGCGGCAGAGATGAGCTACCTTTTTCGCAAGGTAGGCAGCTCCTTCCCTCTTACAAGTGAATAGGTCTGCCTGCTGTAGCGGCCAAAGCTGCCTCGCGGAAGGCCTCGGTATAGGTAGGGTGCGCGTGGCTCATACGAGCGGCATCTTCGGCAGAGGCTCGGAACTCCATGAGGGCGACGGCCTCAGCAATCATGTCGGCAGCGCGGGCGCCTACGATGTGCACCCCGAGGATTTCGTCTGTTTCTGCGTGGGCAATCACTTTAGCCATGCCGTCGGTGTCCATACTGGCGCGGGCGCGGCCAAGGGCGCGGAAGGGAAATTTGCCCACTTTGTAGGGCACGCCCTTTTCCTTGAGCTCTTCTTCCGTGTAGCCCACGCCCGCTACTTCGGGCCACGTATACACGACGTTAGGAATGAGGTGGTAGTGGATGTGTGGTTTTTGGCCTGCCAGCACTTCGGCCACAAAAACACCTTCTTCTTCGGCCTTGTGGGCTAACATAGCGCCTCGAATGACGTCGCCGATGGCATATACTCCGGGCACAGCCGTCTCGAGGTGCTCATTGACGGGGACACGGCCTTTTTCGTCGAGGGTGAGGCCGATATGCTCTAACCCCAACCCGTCGGTATAAGGTCGGCGCCCGATAGAGACTAAGCAATAGTCCACGTCGAAAGTCAGAGTCTTGGTGGCATCATCGCGACTCTGGGCCACCACCCGCACGCTGCTTTCAGAGGGGGTTACTTCCGTGACGGCATGGCGCAGGTAAAACTGCATTCCCAAGGCTTTTAGGCTTTTGTTCAGCTCTCTGCTGCAGTCTGCGTCCATCGTGGGCAGGATGCGGTCTAAGTATTCGACGACGCTAACCTCTGTGCCCAGGCGGGCATAAACACTGCCTAATTCCAGCCCAATTACTCCACCGCCCACGATGAGCATGCGCTGAGGCACTTTTTCGATGTTAAGGGCTTCGGTACTGGTGATGACGCGCTTCTTATCGTAATTAAAATGAGGAGGTACAATAGGTTTGGAGCCTGTGGCAATGATGACATTGCGCCCTTCCAATACGATGCTTTCGCCCTCCTTTTGGGCAATTTGGATGCGTTTAGGCGCTAAGAAAGAGGCGTGGCCGTGGTAGACATCTATCTTGTTTTTTTTCATCAAAAACTCTACTCCCTTGCTGTTCTCCAGCACTACTTGGTTTTTGCGCCGAATCATCTGCGGCATGTTGACCTTGAGGTCTTTCAGTTCGATGCCGTGTGTTTTGAAAGAATGCCTGGCGGCGTAGTAATGCTCTGAAGAGTCGAGCAAAGCCTTGGACGGGATGCATCCTACGTTGAGGCAGGTGCCTCCGAGGGTAGCATAGCGCTCCACAATGGCGGTTCGCATGCCCAGTTGGGCACAGCGGATGGCGGCTACGTATCCGCCGGGGCCGGAGCCGATGATGATGACGTCGTACTGCATAAAGTCTGACTAAGGATGAAGGAGGGCAAAAAGAAGTGCAATAGGTCGGTGAGCAGGTCTTTAAGTGGTGGGCGGGGTACCATTGCCGGGCCGGTTAGGGCGCTGCTTCTTTTTTTTCTTTTTGCGATTGCTTGTGCCCGGTGGCGCCGATGTAGGTTGGTCCACTGGCGGTTTGGGCTTTTCTCGCTGGGTTGGCTGCGGTGCCGAGGTCGAAGTGGGCGCGGCTGTTTGTCCTAATGCCGAAGCTAAGCTTTGGTCTGCGCGCTTTTTGCGCTTCTTTTTGCGTTTTTTCTTGCGCTTTTCGAGGGGCAGCTCCAGCACGTTAGAGACGCTTTCGTAGTCGTATTCTTGCTCATCGTCGTCGGATTCGTCGGGTGGCGGGGGTGGTGCCAAGGTGAGTATCTCCTCTAAGCTCGCAGGGAGCTCGCCTTTCTTGATAGTGTCTAAGGCCTCCCATACTTGGTCTACATGCAGGGTAAAGAGCTTGCCGCGGTCCTCGGCGTAGGTATAGTACATGAGCCGCTTAAAGACGTCGGTTTTGACGAGGATGGCTAACCCCGCCTTAGTTTTCAGTCGGTCGGCCTTGTCGGGGAAGTCTTCCAGCGCGTCAATGTACGTGTCGAGCTCGTAGTTGAGGCAACACTTGAGACGGCCACACATTCCCGACAGCTTGGCCTGGTTGATGGCCAGGTTTTGGTAACGAGCGGCAGCTGTGTTGACGCTCTTGAATTCGGCCAGCCAAGTGGAGCAGCACAACTCGCGGCCGCAGTTGCCTATACCTCCGATGCGAGCCGACTCTTGGCGGGCCCCTATTTGGCGCATTTCGACCCGAACATTGAATTCGCTGGCATAGTGTCGGATGAGTTCGCGGAAGTCCACGCGTCCGTCGGCGGTATAGTAGAAGGTGCATTTGCGCCCATCGCCTTGAAATTCCACGTCGCCAATTTTCATTTTCAGGTCAAGGCTGCGGGCGATGGCGCGGGCGCGAACCATGACGTCGCGTTCCGATTTGCGCAGTTGGTCTAGCCGCTCTAGGTCGCGTTCGTGGGCCTTTCGGATGATGCTTTGCTGACGGCTGTCGGGGCGTACTCGTTTGCGCTTCATTTGCAGGCGCACCAATTCGCCCGACAGCGAAACGGTGCCGATGTCGTAGCCACCGGTAGCCGACTCCACCAGCACCCAGTCGCCTGTAATAGCGCGTGTGTACGGTGGATTTTTGAAGAAGTCTTTGCGAGCGCCGTTTTTGAAACTAACTTCCACTATGTCGAACGGTTCTGCGTCTTGGATGCCTATGGCCGTCAACCAGTCGTATGTATTATGGCGGTTGCAGCCGCCAGTAGCGCAGCCGCCGTTGGAGCGGCAACCGGGTGCGCTATCTTTCCCGGTAGAACAGGAACAACCTATACAGCCCATGATTTGCTTCGTAACGCTGTGTTTGGGTGAGAGATAGGGTAGATTACAGTAGTTTTTAAGGCGTATTGAAAGGACGCGTAGAGTATGGAGAGGGCATACAGCCAAGCGTGTAGCTCAAGATTGGGCACGTGCAGGGCTTTTGATAAGGTGGTAAATGGCAATAGAAGTATCGAGTATGAGGGCTTTAGGGTTGGCGTTACGCTCGATGTAGGTAATGTTGTCGTTGATGCGGGTGGCCAGGTAGGTAAGGTGCTCAAAAGAGAACACCGCCGCCATTTTTTGGGCAATTTCCAGCTCGGCTGGGCGCAGCCGCACAGGTGCTTGCGGGTGGACCCTCACCGCCAGCAGTTCGCGTAGGAAATGTAGGGCATAGGTGAAGAATTTTTTCTGGTTTTCGCGGCCCCATTGGGCAAACTGCTCTGCCCAGCGCACCAAGTCGGCACTGTTGCCGCGCCAGCAGTAGCGCAGCCATTCGACGAGCAGCCGAGCGTCGTCGTTTTCCAACGTACCCACCATCTGCAGGGCGCTGTTGTAGTCGCCATCCGCCAGGAAAGCAATCAGGCTGGCGCGTTCAGGGCTGAGGCCCTGTTCGGTTTGCAACACCTCCGCTATGGTCTTGTCGGGCAGTGGATAGGTTTTTACCAACTGGCATCGCGACAGGAGGGTGGGTAAAATGGCGTCGGTATTTTCGGCGACTAACAGGAAAATAGTTTGTTCCGGCGGCTCTTCTATTAGCTTGAGCAAGCGGTTGCCTTCTTTGCCTAAATATTCGGGCAGCCACATGAGCAGGATTTTGTAGGGGCCTTCAAAGGTTTTGAGGCTCAATTTCCTGACGATGGCCACGCATTCTTCCTTGGTGATGTTGCCCTGCTTATTTTCGGCTCCAATGCGTTGCAGCCACTCGTTAGCGCTCATCCAAGGGTTTTCGGTCAGGGCTTGGCGCCAGGCGGCGGCGAAGTCGGTGCTCACAGCGTTTGCACCGACAACAGGGTAGGAAAAGTGAATGTCAGGGTGGCCTATGGCGCGGGCTTTTAAGCATGCCGAGCAGCGGCAGTCGGGGGTAGTGGCTGGTCTTTGCTGACACTGCAGCCAGCGGGCAAACTCTAAGGCAAGAGCCAACGTACCCCAGCCGGTTTTGCCGGCGAAGAGCAAAGCATGTGGCACCCGCTCTTGCTGGAGGAGGCGGTGCAAGTATGCCCTTGCGCTTTCTTGTCCAAATACGGTCATGAACGTTGTCCTACTCGCTTGCCAATTGGGCCGGTCGTAGCTGCGCCTTACCTGGCGCCAGACATTGACTCGGCTCGATTAAGAAAGATACGCGAGGATGGACGGGTCGAGTGGCTCGCAGGCTGGAGGGAAAACGGCAAGGAGGCATCCGTTTTCGTCGAGCAGGTATTTTTGAAAATTCCAGGAGACGGTGCTGTCTGAGTGGCCATTTTCAACGGCGGAGGTCAGCCAGCGATACACCGGGTGGGTATGAGGAGGTTTAATATGCACTTTAGCGGCTAACGGAAACGATACGCCAAAACGGGTGCTACAAAACTGCCGTATTTGCGAGGCGTCGCCGGGTTCTTGTCCTCCAAAGTCATTGGATGGGAAACCTACCACAGCCAACCGGTCGCTAAAATGGGTGTACAATTCCTGAAGTTGCTGATATTGAGGCGTGTAGCCGCATTCAGAGGCTACGTTTACGACCAATATCTTTTTACCTGCAAACGCCGCGAAGTCTATCACTTCTCCGTCGAGTCCTTCCACGCGAAATTGATGAATGGTACTCATGGCTTTTGCCTTGGCGGCGAAGATATGGCGAGTCTTTAAATGCGCAAGCAGGGAATTTTTATCTTGATGGCGCAGCGGAAAGGAAGCCACCCGACAGCCCTATTCCATCTCCTGGATAACCTCTGTCACTTCGGGTACCATGCGCTTGAGCATGCCCTCGATGCCCGCTTTGAGCGTAACAGTGGAAGACGGGCAGCCGCTGCATGAGCCTTGCATGGTTACGTACACGCGGCCCTTTTCGAAGGCTTTGAACTCGATATTGCCACCGTCCATCTCTACAGCGGGCTTTACATAAGTGTCAATGAGTTCCTTCACGCGGCGGGCGATTTCGCCTTCTTCCCCCGAGAATTGAACGGCATTCTGTTCGTCCAGGTACTTGTCCCAGAACTCGGCAAAGCCCTCTTTGATGATTTCCCCGCCTTTTTCCAGGTAATCTTTAATGAACTCTTTGAGCCGCAGCATGATGTCGGCCCAGTCGTAGTTCAACTCCTTAGTGATGGTGATGTAATTATTATTAAAATAAACGCTCTTCACATAGGGCAGTTCCATGAGCGCGCTGGCCATAGGGCTCCATTGGGCGGCCAAGTCTTTGTCTTTAAAGTCAGCGATACCCCGGTGAAGCAGGCGATTAGTGACGTATTTGAGAGCCTCTGGATTGGGCGTTTGCTCCGTGTAGAGCATGACGGGACCTTTAGTCGTGTTTTCCATATGCGACAGCGATTGCTTTGCGCTTACGAACAAGGCGAGGAGGGTTTAGTTCACATTTCAAAGAAGAAGGAGCCGTCAGGCAGTTCGAACATTTTTACGGTGGGGTAGCGAGTCAGGATGAGAGAGAACAAGAGGTGGAAGTCGGCGGCTCGAACGTCGGAGTCGTCAGGCTGTTGGTGCCACTGGCGCAGGCGCAAGAGCACCCGCTCAGGCACCTGGGTATCGTAGCTTAGTGTTCTTATCTGGAGCTGCATGGGTCCTTCTTCGAGTGCTTGCAGCAGCGCATCGAAGAGGCGAGAGAGGTAGTGTTTGTCTTGGGTTCGTCGGGGGTAAATGCGTTTAAGCTCCATAACCGCGCCTCTTTCATCCTCAAAAATAGGCAAAAGAGCGGTAGCTCCAGCGGGCCCGGCTCAGCGGCGGCGGATGACGTCGCGCGCCTCCAGGATGAGCGGTTGCCAGTAAGTGGAAGTGGAGATGTTTTCTGAAACAACGCCACGCGTCGTGGTGCTGTGCACGACGATGATGCCCTCCGGCCGCCTTTCCACCACCATCGCCACGTGCTGGATGTTGCGCGCATTTTTGCCGAAAACGACGATATCGCCGGGCTGTACCTGCTGCAACGGTACGGCTGCTCCTTCGCGCGCTTGAAGGGACGATGCTGGCGAGACAGTGATATTGAACTGGCGCAGAACATAACTAGTGAATCCGGAGCAATCGAAGCCTGTGGAAGGCTCTTTGCCGGCATAGCGGTAGGCGGTGCCGCGCAGCTGAAGGGCGTACTGGACAATGTCGCGGCGCAGCCGGGCCTCTGCAGCCTCGGCAGGTGGTGTACGGGTAGGGCTGGTCATCTTACGTGTAGGCGTACAACTCAACCAGACAAACCCAAGCAATAGACCAAGGGCAACAAAGCGAAAGAAGGCGGAAGGAAACATGGGAACGACACCGGAGTTTTTAAAGCAAGCAACTTACCACAAACGCTTCGCTCTGCAGGTTTCATATACAAACATAAAATGGTTGCCGGGCTCTATCCGGCAACCACTTCGCTTTTCGTTTTGTCAAGTAGCGTTTGTTGTAAGGGTAGTCTCTTTGTCAGCCCCTCAGCTCTTGCATAAGCAGTCTTTATTTGCCGCCTATGGCCTCTTGCTGGCCAATGCACAGCAGGCTGCCGTCGCTTAGCGTTCGCCCAACACGTCGCGAGCAAATAAGATGCGCGGACGCCAGTACGAAGAAGCGTGCACATTCTCCAACACGACGCCACGGCGCGTGCTGTGAATGCAAACGATGCCCCCGGGCGTGTTTTCAACCACTAAGGCTACGTGTTGGATATAGCCGTTGCGGCCAAAAAACAACAAGTCGCCGGCTACCACCTCGCCCAAAGCTACACGTCGGCCTTGCAGGGCTTGCATGCGTGAGCTAGGTGACAGTAGAGCATCGAATTTGGAGAAGATGAAACTGGTGAACCCTGAACAATCAAAGCCTTTTTCAGGGCTGCGGCTCGCGTAGCGATAAGGCGTGCCAACAAACGTCTGGGCGTACTGCACGATTTGCTCGCGCATCTGGAGCATTTCGGCGTCCAAAATACGTACAGGCCGAAATGCAGTGCCCAGTCCAACAACCAGCAACAAAACGAACGAAAGGGGAAGAAGATACCATTTGGTGGGGCGACTACTGCTTGAATCGCTCATGGTTAGAAACGGATTTTTCGTCGTTAGCCTCCTGGTAGAGGAGAGTCTAAGGAGGGCTGAACGGCAGTGAAAGAGGAGAAGGATTAAAAAGAAGACGGCGCCTTAAAACCGAGTATCGGCACCTAAACCGAAGGCAAAGGTATAAAAGTCAATATATTAACCAACGGGCGGAAATAAATCTGAAGAAAATTTCGGGATAAAAAACAGGGGCCACCCCAAAAACGCTAGGATGGCCCCTGTGCCCATTGCAGCCCGAGCATAGACCTATTTTTTGGAAGCTAGGCTATTGAGCCGAATCATGTCCTGCATGATACGCAGAGTTTCGTATAGCTGGATGTCCTTTTGGCGCTCTTTCAACCAGGCTTCGTTGCGCGAAGCGCGCGAGGTGTCGCTTTGAATGGGGGGCAGGTCGGCAGACAGGTTGGAAATAGTGAAGTCTTCGATAGGGGTGAGCATGTTTTCGAAGCGCTTCGACTCTTCTTCCATCTTTTTCTCTTGGTTGCGGAAGGTCTGCAATTGCACAGGGATGCGGGTTCTGTCTTTTTGCTGGCGGAGGCGCTGGGCGTTTTCCTCTATTCTTTTAAATGTCGGGTCAGCCTTGACGCGGCGGCTGCTTTCCTTTTTCAGCTGGTCGAGCACAGGCCCTACGTTGTACACCTTCTGACTGAAGGCTAGCGGCTCAATGCTGGTAGCAGGCAGGGCATAGTCGTTTTCGCGTTCGCCGTAGTCCAAGTAGTTGTAGTTATCAGGCAGGACAATGTCTGGTTTTACGCCTTCTAGTTGGGTCGTCTGTCCGGTAATGCGGTAAAACTTTTGGATGGTCACCTTCATCTGCCCTAAAGGCTTGACGCTAGGGTCGGAAGTAGAGTAATCCAAATCCCAGAAGCGCTGTACGGTGCCTTTGCCATAGGTGAAGTTGGCGCCTACGATGACGGCTCGGCCGTAGTCTTGCAAGGCAGCGGCGATGATTTCTGATGCGGAGGCGCTTCCGCCGTTGACCATGATAATGAGCGGGCCGTTGTATTGCACGCGCGGGTCGGTATCTTCGTTAATTTCGGGCGCTCGGCCGCGGCTCTTTACCTGGACAATGGGGCCGTTTTCAATGAAGAAACCCGACATGCGCACTACGTCGCGCAATGAGCCGCCGCCATTGTTGCGTAGGTCGAGAATGATACCCTTTACATTCTCACGCTTGAGCTTTTCGATTTCCTTGGCTACGTCTTCGGCACAGGAGGTGACGCCTTGCGGTGTAAAGTCGGCGTAGAATTTGGGAAGGTAGATGTAGCCAATTTTATCGTTGCTGTTCTTGGTGCTGATTAGCAAGGACTTGGCCATGGCTTCTTCTGTGATAACGACATCGCGGACAATAGAAATCACCTTGATGGCGCCGTCTGGCTTTTGCACTGTCAAGCGAACGGTAGTGCCTTTTGGGCCGCGGATTTTGGCCACCACGTCTCCAATTTCCATACCCATGACATCCACAGGGTCTTCGTCGCCTTGACCCACTTTGAGGATGACGTCTTTGACTTCCAGCTCTTTTTGCTTCCACGCCGGGCCTCCGGGCACGATTTCGATGACGGTGGTCTTCTCTCCGTCGCTTTGAAGGCGGGCGCCAATGCCCTCCAATTTGCCGGACATATTGACGTCGAAGTCAGCCTTTTCTTGAGGAGAGAAATAGCCGGAGTGCGGGTCGAATACGCCAATGAAGGCGTTTAGGTAACTTTCTAAGCGGCGGTCGCGATCGCGTCGTTGCAGGCGCTTAAACCAGCGGTCGTACACTTCGAGCACCTTTTGACGTGCTTCCGCTTCCAGCACTTCCAGGCGTTTCTTTTCGCCGGTGAAGTCGGGCTTTTCCTGGGCATTGAGCATCTCGTGCAGCCGATTGAGCACTTCGTACTTGAGCCACAATTCCCAGCGCTGGCGCAACTCCTCTTCATTGCGTGCCCAGCCAACCTTTTCGCCATCCACTTCGACATAGGCTTCAGCGGAGAAGTCCATGGGCTGGCTCAATAACTGGCGATACCACGTCTGTGTCTTTTGCAGCGTCTGATCGTACAGTTCCATGGTACGGTCGAAGAAAGTGAAAACACCAGTACGCGCCTGGTCATCGAGCTGGGTTTCATAGACAAGCAGCTGATCAATGTCTGCCTGAGTGAAGAAGCGTTTGCCGCCGTCTAATTGCTTGAGATAAAAGTGAAAGGCTTGGCGGGAGAACTGGTCGTCAACGGTCTTTGGCTCGTAATGGTAGCGCTGTAGCCCTTCCAAAATCCCACGCATGAGGAGGGCCTCTTTCTGAGGATTATACTTGGCATCATGGGGCCAAATTTCCTGGCGGTTCAGCCACAGTACAGTGCCCAGCAGACCCAGGAATGAGAAGAGCAGCAAGGTGGGTTTCCATTTCATGTCTGTGTAGCTTGGTTCATAGCCATCGTCGCCCGCGGCTAAAGGAAAGCGTGTCATAGTTTTGTAAAGGCGATTTAAATAAACAAGGTAACAAAGGTACGGCTTCTCCGGTTGCATTGTTGTCTGGCCCAGGTGATTGCTAAGCACGCAGCCAATGCGACCACAAACGCAGCGCTACCTCTTTTCTGACATGAGGACAGCAGGTATTTTTTCAGCACGCGATGGTCATTGCTTCAGGCAGTACGATGTAGTGTTGCAATGCGTTGGGCGGCTTACTTTTGCCGAGGTGAAACGCGTCGTTTTTCTCCTCTTTTCTCTAATAGGTGTAGGGGTGAGCTTTGCTAAAGCACAGTCAATGCCCGCGGAAGTCAAGCGGGTTATGGGCAAATATGCCTGCACCACTTGCCATGCTTATGAAGCGCGGCTGATAGGGCCCAGTTGGGTAGAGATTTCGAAACGCGAGTACACCGCCAAGCAACTGGCCGTTCTGGTGCGTCAGCCCAAACCAGAACACTGGCCCGATTACCCGCCTATGCAGCCTATCCCGCACTTTACCTCCGAGGACGCTAAAATCATTGCCGACTGGCTTAAACAGCTTAAAAACGGAAATACCCATGCAAAAACAGGAAGCCTTCACCGCTGAAATCACCAAAGGATACACCTTTACTGGCCCTTCCTTCGTGTTGGGTGGCGCCATGCTCGAGGGAGAAGCTGTACCTGGGTTGCAGGTAAAAATTCCGCTGCGCACCATGAATCGCCATGGCCTGATTGCAGGCGCTACGGGCACCGGCAAAACCAAAACACTGCAGGTTATTGCCGAACAATTAGCAGCCAATGGCGTGCCTACACTGCTCATGGACATCAAGGGCGACCTTTCGGGTATTGCCATGCCAGGCACAGAAAACTCTAAAATTGCGGAGCGCGCAGCCAAAATCGGCCTTGCCTGGAAACCTGCCCGAACTACGGTAGAGTTCCTCTCCCTTTCCGAAGAAAAAGGTGCTCGGCTGCGTGCTACCGTTAGCGAGTTTGGGCCGGTGCTCTTCAGCCGCATCCTTGGCCTCAACGATACTCAAGGCGGCGTGGTGGCTGTTATTTTTAAATTTTGCGACGATCATGGTCTGCCTCTGCTCGACCTAAAAGATTTCAAAAAGACACTGCAATATTTGGGCAATGAGGGAAAAGAAGAAATAGAGGCCGAATATGGGCAGTTTAGCTCTGCTACGGCTGCCACTATCCTGCGCAAGGTTATCGAGTTGGAGCAGCAAGGCGCCGAGCGTTTTTTTGGCGAGCTGTCCTTCGACGTGCAAGACCTCTGCCGCACCGATGAAAACGGGTGGGGGATTATGCACATCGTCCGTCTGACCGACATTCAAGACCGCCCCAAATTGTTCAGCACGTTCATGCTGCAGATGCTGGCCGAAATCTACGCCTCCTTCCCCGAAGAGGGTGACCTTGACCATCCTAAGCTGTGTATTTTCATTGATGAGGCACACCTGGTTTTTCAGGAGGCCACTCCCGCGCTCATGCAGCAAATGGAGGCCATCATCAAGCTCATCCGCTCTAAAGGCGTGGGCATCTTTTTCATTACCCAAAACCCAGTGGATATTCCGCAGAGTATCTTAGCCCAGTTGGGCTTAAAGGTGCAGCATGCCCTGCGTGCCTTTACGGCTAAAGACCGGAAGGCCATCAAACTGGCTGCGGAGAACTACCCCCTCACGCCTTGGTATAAGACAGAAGATTTGCTCACCCATTTGGGTATTGGTGAAGCGCTGGTGAGCGCGCTAAATGAAAAGGGTATTCCCACGCCGCTGGCGCATGTGCTGGTGCGCCCTCCCGAAACGCGCATGGACGTGCTCACACCAGCGGAAATTGACCAAATTATAGCCAAGTCAAAGCTCATCCGAAAGTACAACCAGGAAATTGACCGCCAGAGTGCTTACGAAATTTTGACGGAAAAAATTCAAGAAGTGCAAGAGCGAACACCGCCCAAAGAGGCCGGCTCAGGTCGTGGTGCACGTCAGGAAAAGAGCACGTTCGAAAAAATGCTCGACAGCCCAACAACGCGTCAGATAGGCAACACCATCGTGCGCGAGCTCACGCGCGGCCTGTTGGGGGTACTGGGCGTGGGGGGCAGCAGCTCGCGCCGGCGCAAGACCAAAGGCTGGCTGTAGAAGACACTCTCTCTGCAGCAGGGGCAACATTAGGGCATTCTTCCCTTCACCATATACAAAACGAACCAACAGTGGCTACCGATAGTACGCCTATTACACCTGAGAAAAACAATCAGCGCGTCATTCGAGGCTGGGCTTTTTTTGATTGGGCCAACAGCGCCTATGCCTTAGTGATTACGGTGGCCATTTTCCCTCCCTACTTTTTGGCATTAGCACCTGACCGAGTCAACATCAGCGGCATTAGTGTGCGCGACGAGTCGCTCATGGCCTGGTGCATTTCGCTGGCTTACCTGCTCATTGCGATGCTGTCGCCTATTCTCTCTGGCATTGCTGACTATGGGGGACGAAAAATGCGCTTTATGCGCTTTTTTACCTTCCTGGGAGCGCTTTCTTGCGCTAGTCTGTTCTTTTTTCTCGGCCCTCATATGCTCTGGTTAGGTGTGACGGGCTTTGTATTAGCCACCGTGGGTTTTGCCGGTGGCATCGTATTTTACAATGCCTATTTGCCCGACATCGCCACAGAAGATCGCTACGACGCTGTCAGCGCACAAGGGTTTATTTATGGCTTTGCGGGCAGCGTGATTTTGCTGCTGGCCAACTTAGCCATGATACTGAAGTATGACGCGCTTGGCTTTGCTTCGGAGGCGTCGGCCATTCGTTGGGCGTTCGTCAGCGTGGGCTTGTGGTGGTTAGGGTTTGCGCAGATTCCCTTTCGGCGGTTGCCGCCCGACCGCTCAGCCCCCATGTCTGACGGGGTGTTGAAAAAGGGCTATGAGGAAATTCGAAAAGCCTTCCACATTTTGCGGCAGAGTGGCAACACCGTGCGCTTTTTGGTTTGCTTCTTTTGTTACAACGCCGGGGTGCAGGCTATTCTCTTTTTGGCTTCAAGTTTTGCCGATAAAGAGATGCAGATGGAAAAATCGCGCCTTATTGTATTGGTGCTCCTGTTGCAGCTGGTGGCCATCGGTGGGGCCTATCTATCGTCGCGGCTGTCGGGCTGGAAGGGCAACCGGACTTCTTTACTCACTATGTTGGTTATCTGGACGTTAGTTTGCGTGTTTGGTTATGGCGTCCGAACGGAGGAGCAGGTTTTTGCCTTAGGAGGAGCCATTGGGTTGGTGATGGGCGGTGTTCAGGCGCTTTCGCGCAGCACATATGCCAAATTCTTGCCAGAGGACACAGGAGAGACGACGTCCTTTTTCAGCTTTTACGACGTCATGGACAAGGTGTCCACCGTTTTTGGCACCTTAGTGTTTGGTCTAGTGGCCCAGTTGTTTGGCGGAATGCGCAGCAGTGTGCTGGTATTGGGTGGTTTGTTTATCGTTAGTATAGTCCTCCTGCTGACCGTGCGCGTGCGCCGCATGCCTACTGCTTGAGAGGGTATGGGCAAAAAAAAAACCGCGGCACTCTTTTGTGCCGCGGCGGTTTCCCGTATAATCTCATGAAAAGTCTCAAATCCGTGGGTCAACGATAACCGCTTTCTTCCTCAGCGTGTCCATTTGCTATCATTGACGATACAAAAGTGCCGCAGTAACAACCAGTGAACAAGAACAATAAAAAGCGTTTGTTTTTGATTTTTCAGGCCATTTGAGCAAGCGCATTTTTTATAAAAAACTCATTTATAGTTTTTTGTAAAATAGACATATCGTCGCCTTTTTGTTCTTTTGTTGAAAATTAGGTGTGAAAATTTTCTTTTTTGCCCTTAAAAAAATTAGTGTGAAGGCTTTTCTGCGCCCTAATGCAGCCGTTCCTCCTGGCGTCGGGGTGCTTCGGGGCGCATTTGTGGGAAGAAGAGCACCTCCTGAATGGAGGTCTGCCCGGTGAAGAGCATGGCTAATCGGTCAATACCGAAGCCGATGCCTCCCGTGGGCGGCATGCCGTATTCAAGGGCGCGCAGGAAATCTTCGTCTGTGGCCATGGCCTCTTCATCACCGCGCTCGGCCCAGCGTCGTTGCTCTTCGAAGCGCTTGCGTTGGTCTATGGGGTCGTTGAGCTCGGAGTAGGCATTGGCCACCTCTTTGCCATTGACGTACAGTTCGAAGCGCTCGACCAACCCGGGTTTGGTGCGGTGCTTTTTGGTGAGCGGCGACATTTCGAGGGGGTAATCCAGGATAAAGGTGGGCTGTATGAGGTGCTTTTCGACTTTTTCGCTAAAGATTTCATCCAGCAGCTGGGCTTTGCCCATGCTTGGCTCGATCTCGATGTTTTGCTGGTCGCAGTAGGCGCGCAGCTCGCGCTCTGTTGCAGTTTCCATGTCGAGGCCTGTATATTTTTGGATAACTTCGGCCATCGTAAAGCGGGGATAAGGTCCTTCGAAGTTGAGCAAGTGCTGATCGAAAGGCACGGTAGCGCTGCCGTCGTCACTAAGGGCTCGAGCGACGCGTTCTAACATTTGCTCGGTCACGCTCATGAGCCAGAGGTAGTCTTTGTAGGCAACGTAAAACTCCAGCAGGGTAAACTCAGGGTTGTGTGTGCGGTCAATGCCTTCATTGCGGAAAACTTTGGCAAACTCGTACACGCCATCAAAGCCGCCCACAATAAGTCGCTTGAGGTACAGCTCGTTAGAGATGCGCAAGTACAGGGGCATATCTAACGCGTTGTGGTGCGTGGTGAACGGTCGCGCCAGCGCCCCACCGTAGACCGGCTGCAGGATAGGCGTCTCCACCTCGAGCAGCCCCAGTTCGTCCAGGTAGGCGCGCATGGTGCGTATCATCTTGCTCCGCTTGAAGAAAATCTGTCGGTATTCTGGGTTGACCGTCAAATCCACGTAGCGCATCCGGTGGCGCAACTCTGGGTCAGTGAAAGCGTCGTGAATATTACCCTCGGCGTCGCGTTTGACGATAGGCAAGGGGCGCAGGCTTTTGGCGAGCAACTTTAGCTCCCGCACGTGAACGGTCACTTCACCGGTACGCGTTTTGAAGGCGAAGCCGCGCACGCCGATGTAGTCGCCCAGATCGAGCAGTTTCTTGATGACCACGTCAAAAAAAGTGAAGTCATCGCCTTGGGCGAAGTCGTCGCGACGTACATACAGCTGGATGCGACCGCTGCTGTCTTGCAAGTTCATAAACAGCGCCTTACCTGCTTCACGCACGGCCATGATGCGGCCTGCCAGCGATACATCCTGGTAGTTGAGGCGATTTTTTGAACCGTCTTCCAGCGTTTCTTCACGGTAATTGGCCACAATATCGGCCGCCGAAGCCGTCACGTCGAACAGCTCAGCAGGATAGGGTTCAATGCCTAATTCGCGGAGTTTCTGGAGAGCTTCTCGCCGTATCAATTCCTGGTCGGTCATACGATGTGTGGGTTCGCAGTAGTTTGTTAGTCAGGTAAGTAAGCAATGATGTCGCGGTTGCCGCGGACGTTCTGGTCCATTTTTACGTTCACTTTGGCGTTGAGAGGCAGAAAGAGGTCAACACGAGAACCGAATTTGATAAAGCCCATTTCCTCACCTTGCGTTACCCTTTGCCCTTCGGAGACGTACCACTTGATACGTCGGGCCAGGGCGCCGGCAATTTGGCGCATGAGGAGCTGATGGTTGCCGGTATCGTACAGCACCGAGGTGTGTTCGTTTTCGGTGCTGCTTTTGGGGTGCCAGGCCACCAGATATTTGCCAGGGTGGTATCGGAAATAACGCACAACGCCGCCCACAGGGTTTCGGTTGACGTGAACGTTGAGCGGTGACATGAAGATGGATACTTGCAGGCGCTTGTCGCCGAAGTACTCCGTTTCAATGACCTCCTCTATGGCACAGATACGACCATCCGCCGGCGCATACACTATGCGGTTGTCCATCTGTGGGATAGGGCGTACTGGGTTTCGGAAAAACTGTACGAACAGGCCGTACACAATTACTGACAATACTAGCACCGGCCAAAAGAGGACCGAGCCGGAAGCGCGTACCACCACATTGACAAACAGGAGAAAAAGGCCGATTGCCAACAAAACGACAGAGCCCTCTCGATGTAAGCGTATGAACATATCGATCATTTTCAGGGGCGAAGGTCGGCAATCCAGTCTATTTCCTGCGTGAGCAGAGCACTTTTTGCCTTGTACCTTTGCGCTCTGTTTTTACTGACACTTCCATGAGAGTAGCCGTTGTGGGGGCCACCGGCCTGGTTGGCTCCAAAATGCTTCAGGTGCTCGAAGAGCGCCGTTTTCCTGTTAGTCAACTGATTCCAGTGGCTTCCGAGCGTTCGGTAGGCAAGTACATCCGCTTCGGAGGCATCCGCCACCGCGTGATCGGTATGGAGGACGCCATCGCGCTGAAGCCACACCTGGCCCTGTTTAGCGCGGGTGGTGCTACCTCCAAAACCTGGGCGCCGGCTTTTGCAGAAGTGGGCACCATCGTCGTAGACAACTCCAGCGCTTGGCGCATGGAGCCGGACAAGAAACTGGTAGTGCCCGAGGTGAACGCTCATGTGCTGACGCCAGCCGACCGCATTATTGCCAACCCTAACTGCTCAACCATTCAGATGGTAGTGGCGCTCAAACCATTGCACGACCGCTACACTATTCGACGCATCGTGGTTAGCACTTATCAGGCTGTCACAGGCACTGGCGTCAAGGCCGTCCGGCAGCTCATGAGCGAGCGCCGCAGCAAAGCAGTAGAGCGAGCCTACCCACATCCCATTGACCTCAACGTGCTGCCACATATTGATGTGTTCCTGGAGAATGGCTACACGAAAGAAGAAATGAAAATGGTGCTGGAAACCAAGAAAATCATGGGCGACGAGCGCATTCGCGTAACGGCCACTACGGTGCGCGTACCCGTGCTGGGCGGCCATTCCGAAGCGGTCAATGTCGAATTTGAACGCGATTTTGACTTAGAGGACGTGCGTCAGCTGCTGCGCCAGGCTCCCGGCGTAGTGCTCATAGATGACCCTGCCCACAACCAGTATCCCATGCCTCTGTACGCTCAAGATAAGGACGAGGTCTTTGTAGGCCGCCTGCGTCGCGATGAGAGCCAGCCCAACACCCTTAACCTTTGGGTGGTGGCCGATAACCTACGTAAAGGCGCGGCTACCAACGCCGTGCAAATTGCTGAATACCTTCTGCAGTGCGGAATTTTGAAGCCACACACGCCAAACCAAAATTGACCTGCTAAATTTGCCCGCTCAAAACGCATGACAAGCAAGAGATCTTGCCTCAGACCTTCCTTTCGTATCTCGCCTTTAACCGCCCGTAAGCAATGAAGAACAAAATTGTCGTTTGGGGAACAAACGCTGCCGACGAGAAAGTCCTTATCGCCCTCGAATTGAAGGCGGAAGATAACAAAGTTTTGCTCTACACTTTCCCGGAAGCCGTCGTTACGGAAGCCTTCTACAACCAAATGATGAACGACTGGAAAAACGACAAGCCCGTCGAGCTTCCAGAGCACACCCTGTTGGAGCGCGAACTGGCCATAGCCGACAGCCTGTTGCCCGAAGACCTCAAGGCCGACGACCGAAGCGGCGTCGTTCAGCGCGCCCAAACGGAGTGGCACTTCGTGGTGCTATCGACCAAACTACATCAGGCCTATCAGCAAGAACTGGAAGAGTTCAAAGAAAAAATAGCTGCCCTCCAGCATTTTGACAATGGCATCTGGGAAGACTTGCGCGCTTTCTGGGACAAGGTGCAAGAGCAAACCCGAGAGCGCAACCTCTTCCGCGCCCATGCCGACAATCTGCGCGACAACATCAACGACCTATTCGAAAGGCTCCGTCGGTTGCGCAATCAAATGCAGGATGAAGCCCGCAGCGCCTCTCAGGTTGTTTACGACGCCTTCATAGCGCGCTTAGAGGAGATTGAAAAAACCATTGCTGCAGGTAGTGCGAAACTCAACGCTGTCTTTGAGGAACTGAAAGTTATCCAGCGCGACTACCGCGAGGCCAAAATGACCAACGAGCACCGCAACCGCCTATGGGATCGCATTGACAAGGCCTTCAAAGCCGCCAAAGAACGTCGTTTTGGCCCCTCGGCTAACGAGGGCTCTCTGACCGAACGCTTTGACCGGCGCATTGCGGGCCTAAAGGAGGCCGCCCACCGCATCCAGGACAGTATCCGCCGCGATGAAGAAGATCTGGAATTCCAAAACCGCAAGATTGCCACTACGGAGGGCCAATTGGAAGCGCAGATCCGCGTGGCTAAAATCAAGATGATCGAAGAACGCCTCAACGTCAAACGCGAAAAGCTCAAGGAGATTCTAAGTACGCTCAGCGGTCTGGAGCGCCAGGCGGCTAAGGCAAAAGAAAGAGAAGCGCAGCGCCAGGCTAAGGAAGCCGAGCGTTTGCGCATAGAGGCTGCTAAAGCCGCTGCTCAAGCGGAGATTGCTCAGCAAATCGCTTCTCGAGAAACAGAAAGCACAGTCGAGACGCCCCCTCCTGCGGCGGAGCAGCACAAAGAGGCTCCCGATGACCATCCCATCGAAGTCGCCGCCCGCCTCGCGGGTGAGACCCTTCAGGATGCCGTGGATACTGCTCGCGCCATTGGCCAAGTGCTGAGCGAGCAGGCCGACAAGGTGGCTGAACAAGCGGAAGACTGGGTCGAGGAAGCTTTAGAAAAAACGGAAGAGCTGCTCGAAGACCTCTCCGAAAAGGCTCAGGAAACCGCTAAGGATTGGATAGGCCAGGTAGCCGAGATGGCCAAGGACATGGTCAGAGAAATTCGCACAGAAGAAGAGGCTCGCACGGCGGAAGATGCAGTAAAGGAGGAGGCTGAAGCCCCTGTCGAGGTAACCGTTGAGGCAACGGAGAAAAGCGAAGAGCCGCCCGCATCTAAGCGAGCGTCGCGAAAAAAGGCGTCAGCATCTCAGACGGAAGAGCCGCCCGCCGATGAGGACAGCGGCGTTTAGTCAACCAGTAAGGAGAGTAAACAGACCACGGGAAGTTGCCCCTGTGGTCTGTTTATTTATTATGTGCTCTCAGCCTTCCGCATTCAGTACTCTCTGGGCGGCAAGGCAGAGCTTTTCCCAAAAAACATTCTCATCGTCGGAAGAGAAGTGTATGGCGCCATGGGCTTGCCGATAGCAAGGCAGGCGGCTTTGCCATAGCAGCCGTATGGCCTTGGCATCTGTGTGGGTCAGCAGCGGACGCGCGCCTGCATCCTTCTGCAGCCGCTGGAGCAGCACCTCCCAAGGCACGTCAAGAAAGAGCACGGCCCCGTGCGCTTGCATCCAGGTTAGGTTGTCAAAAAAACACGGCGTCCCGCCACCTGTAGCCACGATGCTGGGCGGACGCACAGCCAACTGGTGCAAGTAACGGCGCTCGATGGCTCTAAACTCGGCCTCGCCAGCACGCGCGAAAATCTCGGCGATGGAGCTTTGTTCGCCGACCTCAATCTCTTTATCCAAGTCCACA
>Ga0101944_10001781_pt1 | contig 40834 bp, 33 predicted proteins | sample DewCreD2012metaG_FD_75245 | JGI IMG/M metagenome (GOLD analysis project Ga0101944, IMG submission 75245) | Hot spring sediment bacterial and archeal communities from British Columbia, Canada, to study Microbial Dark Matter (Phase II) - Dewar... ... | reverse complement strand
CAATGCCACGGATGTGAAGTCGCTTCTTCCCGTGGTCGAGCGGCTCCGGAGCCGGTTTGGAATCGGACAGGTATGCATCGTTGCGGATCGGGGCATGATCAGCCAGCAGACCCTTGCGGAGCTGGAGAGCCCGGATCGGGGCTGGCCGTATATTCTGGGGGCTCGGATGCGCACTCAGAAGGAAGTGCGCCAGGAGGTGCTCTCGGTGCCGGGCCGCTACCGGCTGGTGCATCCCCAAAGCCGGAGCAAGAAGGATCCGTCTGCGCTGAAAGTCAAGGACGTCGTCATCGATGGACGTCGCTACATCGTTTGCCTCAACGAGGACCAGGCGCGCAAGGACGCCGCGGATCGGGAGGCGATTTTGTCTTCCCTGCGAGAAAAGCTGAAACAGGGAGATAAAGCCCTGGTCGGCAACAAGGGCTACCGGAGGTACCTGAAGACGACGGGCGAGAGATTCGAAATCGATGAGCAGAAGGTCCTGGCCGAAGCCCGCTACGATGGCAAGTGGGTGCTCAGGACCAACACGGATCTTCCGGCAGAGGAGGTGGCGCTCAAGTACAAACAGTTGTGGATGGTCGAGAGCCTTTTCCGCACCTTGAAGTCGGTCCTGGAAACCCGACCGATCTATCACAGGCGGGACGAGACGATCCTGGGGCACGTGTTCTGTTCTTTTCTCGCCTTTGTGCTCATGAAGGAATTGCAGAGCCGGGCAGAGCGGCTTGGGTATGCCCTGGAGTGGGCCGATGTGATCCGGGATCTCGACAGGCTCCAGGAGACCGAGCTGGAGCAAGACGGCAAACGGTTTCTGCTGCGTACGGAAGCCAGCGGAACGTGCGGGAAGGTCTTTCAGGCAGCCGGGGTGGCCCTCCCTCCAACAGTTCGTCAGGTCGCCTAAGGCCAAGGAGCCCATCAAAGCTCAATCCCCATAAAACCCGCCTCATGGTGCCACGGCCAAGGTCTCTTTACGCAACCCTCTGTTTTCTAGACACTTTTTTCCGACAACTGTAGAAGATGGGTCTGACCGTGTGGGAGGCGACCCAGCATCTCATCCGGACCCTCGAGCAGGGCGGCGAAGGCGCGGCGGCGGAGCTTCTGAGGCGGCTCGGAAGCGCCGCGGGTGAGGTGGCGCGGGAACTCTCCTACCGCCTTTACAAGATCTGCGAGCGCAAAGGCTGGTCCAAGGAGGCCCTCTCTTACAACGGCCTCGTTGTCGCCTGGCCGGAGGTCGTGAGGCTGGCCAGCAGGCAGAAGCAAGAATACGCAAGTCAGGAGGAACTCACCGAGGAGGGCGGATGACGCCCCCGGCACGGTCGTTTCAGGACCTGGTGGTCTGGCAGAAAGCCCATGCCTTTGTGCTGGCAGTTTATCTCATAACCGAAGCATTCCGATATTACTTCATATTGGCGGGGGGCTTGGGATACGCCGGAACGGAAGGTTTGCGCGAGGCGGCCGAAGAAGTCGCACGGCTTCTCGGCGGCAACTCCCGCTCCATTCTGTCTTCTTCCTCCTGACCTCTTTCCACTGGAGGTAACCATGGCCAAGACCAACCGTGACCGTGTCGGTGAAGCGCTTGAGCTTCTGAACAAAGGGCTTCGGCCCTTTGTCGAGCGCGAGTTGAAAGCCGTGCACAAGGACCAATGGATCGAGACGGCCGCCCAATCCTTCGGCGGCAAGAAGATCAATTGGTCCGATCCGCAGACCACGCTCCTGGTGATGTGGGACCAATGGAACACGGTCTTCAAGAACGTGCTTGGACACGCGGAGCGCAGCCTCGTGAGCGAACTCCGGGACATCCGAAACCGATGGGCGCACATGGAGAATTTTAGTTCCGACGACGCTTATCGCGCCCTGGACAGCGCCGGCAGGTTGCTCACGGCGGTCTCAGCGCCCGAGGCGGGCGAGCTCGAGAAGCAGAAGATGGAACTGTTGCGCTTGCGCTTCGAGGAGCAGCGGAGAGCCGAGGCCCGCAAGGCCGCCGCCGCCCCTGTGGAAGGCAAGCCGGCGGGGCACCTCAAGCCCTGGCGCGAGATCGTGACGCCGCATCCCGATGTGGCATCCGGGCGATACCAGCAGGCCGAGTTCGCGGCGGACCTCTGGCAGGTCTACCTGGGGGAAGGATCGGATGAGTACAAGGATCCTGTGGAGTTCTTCCGCCGGACCTTCCTGACGGAAGGCCTAAAGCAACTACTCACCAGGGCCGTGGAGCGGCTTTCCAGGAACGGCGGCGACCCCGTGGTCGAACTGCAGACCAACTTCGGCGGGGGCAAGACGCACTCGTTGCTCGCCCTGTACCACCTCTTCTCCGGCGCGACTGCATCGAGCTTGCCGGGAGTGGAAGAACTCCTGAAGGAAAGCAGACTGACTCTGTCCAAGGGGGTGCGACGGGCGGTGATTGTCGGGACCAAGATCTCGCCCGGGCAGGCACACAAGAAACCAGACGGGACCGTCATCCGCACCCTCTGGGGCGAGATCGCTTGGCAAGTGGGCGGCAAGGAAGGCTACCAGCTCGTCAAGGAGGCCGACAAGACGGCCACGAATCCCGGCGATGCCTTGCGGGAACTCTTCAACCGCTACTCGCCCTGCCTGATTCTGATTGACGAATGGGTCGCCTATGCTCGGCAGCTCCACGACAACGGCGGCTTGGCCGGAGGCACCTTCGATACGCAGTTCACCTTTGCCCAGGCGCTGACCGAGGCCGCAAAGGCGGCGAAAAAGACGCTGCTCGTGGTCAGCATCCCCGCCTCCGAGAGCCCCAGTCCGCAGGAAGGGCGCGAGCGGATTTCCGACATCGAAGTGGGGGGCGAGCGGGGCCGGGCGGCGCTCGTGCGACTCAAGAACGCGATCGGTCGCGTGGAGGCCTCCTGGCGGCCGGCCAGCCCCGACGAAGGGTTCGAGATCGTCCGTCGGCGCCTCTTCCAGCCGATCACCGACCCGAAGCTCTTTGTGGAGCGCGACCAGGTGGCGAGGGCTTTCGTGGAGATGTATGGCAGCCAGCCACAGGACTTTCCGGCCGAGTGCCGCGAGGCAAGCTACGAGCGGCGGATCAAGTCCGCGTATCCCATCCATCCGGAGTTGTTCGACCGCCTCTACAACGACTGGTCCACGCTGGAGAAGTTCCAGCGGACTCGCGGCGTGTTGCGATTGATGGCCGCAGTCATCCACTCGCTCTGGGAGCGGCAGGACGGCAACTTGCTCATCATGCCGGCGAACGTACCCGTGGACGACCCGCGGGTGCAGTTCGAACTGACCCGGTATCTGGAAGACCAGTGGGTACCGGTCATCGAAAAGGATGTCGACGGATCGCAGTCTCTGCCGCTCAAGCTCGACCGGGAGAACCCGAACCTCGGCCGCTATTCCGCCTGCAGACGTGTGGCGCGGACGATTTACATCGGCTCGGCGCCAATTCAGCGTGCCGCGAACCGAGGGATCGACGACCGGCAGGTGCGGTTGGGATGCGTGCAGCCGGGCGAGAGCGCGGCGATCTTCGGTGACGCGCTCCGGCGCCTCACGGACCGCGCCACCTACCTCTACGTGGACGGCCGGCGATTCTGGTTCTCCACCCAGCCCACGGTGACTCGCTTGGCCGATGATCGGGCTGCCCAGCTCCGCGAGGAAGACGTCCTCGAAGAAATCAAGCGCCGTCTTCGCCTTCAGGCACGGACGCGTGGAGAATTCGCCAGGGTCCACGCCTGCGCGTCCGCGGGGGACGTGCCTGACGAGCGCGAAGCCAGGCTCGTGATCCTCGCGCCGGAGCATCCGCACGCCGGCCGGGAATCCAACAGCCCCGCCCGCAGGGAGGCTGCCGCCGTGCTTGATTCCAGAGGCACGAGTCCGAGAACCTACAAGAACACATTGGTCTTCTTGGCGGCCGACGGCGCGCGGCTGAAGGACCTGGAACAAGCAACGCGGCAGTACTTGGCGTGGAAATCCATCTGCGAAGAGCGGGAGTCCCTGAACCTCGATCCCTTCCAGTCTGGCCAGGCCGAAACCAAGCGCAAAAACGCCGATGAGACCATCGAGGCCCGCATTCCGGAAGCTTACCAGTGGCTGCTTGTTCCCACCCAGCCCGACCCGAGAGGGCAGTTGGAATGGCAGGAGATTCGCCAGCAGGGCCAGGAAGCGCTTGCGGTTCGCGCCTCGAAAAAGCTCAAAAACGAGGAACTGCTCCTGGTCCAGCTCGGCGGCCCGCGCTTGAGGCACGAACTTGACCGCGTCCCTCTGTGGCGCGGTGACCATGTGGGCACCAAACAGTTGGCCGAGGATTTCGCCACCTATCTCTACCTCCCCCGGTTGTCCAGTGACTCCGTGCTGGCGGACGCCATCCAGGATGGCCTCTCCCGCCTGACCTGGCAGTCGGATAGCTTCGCCTACGCAGACCACTGGGACGAACAAAAGAGAAAGTACGTCGGTCTTCAGACTGGGCCCTGCGTCCGGGTCACGCTGGACGAGCGCAGCCTCCTGGTGAAGCCAGAGACAGCCCTCGCCCAGATGGAGGCGGAAGAGAAACGTCAGGCGGAGCGTGAGCCTTACCACCCTGGTACTCGCGACAGCACGACAAAAGTCCAAGAACCGGATGAAGGGCCCGTTCCCCCTCCAGTCTCCACTCCTCCTCGTCGTTTCCACGCCACCGTGCTGTTGGACCCCAGCCGCATCGGGCGGGACGCGGCGCGCGTCGCAGAAGAAGTGGTTCAGCATCTGGCCGGGCTCGTCGGCGCCACCCTCGAAGTCACGTTGGAAATTCGGGCAGATGTGCCCGACGGGGTTCCCGAGAAAACCGTTAGGATCGTCACGGAGAACTGCCGGGCACTGAAGTTCAAGACCCACGGGTTCGAGAAAGAATGACTACGTGCGTGCCGTGATGAATAGAACAGGCGACTTCGCACAGGGTCTGGCCGCTTCGGAATCAAGAGGGACTTCGGCTTACGGCACAAGGTCTCAGGAAGGAAGGCAAACAACCCTCTGGGCACCAAGGGGGCTCACCGAGACAAAATCGTGATGCTCATGGCTGCCGGCTCGAGGCCGGGGCCGATCCCGCCTCCGTTGTGCGCCAAAGCGACGCGCGCTCCGGGCACCTGCCTTTTCCCGCACTCTCCGCGCAACTGCCACACGAGTTCCACGATCTGGGCCACACCCGTGGCGCCAAGGGGATGTCCTTTGGAGAGCAGGCCGCCGCTGGGATTGACCGGAATCCTGCCCCCGAGGGCGGTCGCTCCTTCGTCGACCAGCCTTCCCCCCTCCCCTTTCGGGCACAGGCCCAGATCCTCGGTCGCGATGAGTTCGTGAACCGTGAAGCAATCGTGCAACTCGATGACGTCGAGATCATCGGGCCCGATGCCGGCCGTCTCGTAGGCCTGCCGGGCCGCTCGCACGCAGGACTCGATGGTGGCCGCTCCCGTTCCTTTCTTGTACCTGCCAGCGGTGAAGACCGAGGCCCGGACGTACACAGGCTTGGTCGTGTACCGGCCGGCTTCTCGGTCCGAGGTCAGCACGACGGCCGAAGCGCCGTCACCGATGGGCGTGCACTGAAGCAGGGTGATGGGATCGGCGATCATGGGCGATTGCAGGACTTCTTCGAGGGTCAGCTCTTTCTGATACTGGGCATACGGGTTGAGCGCCCCGTGCCGGTGGTTCTTGACCGAAATGCGGGCGAATTGCTCCCGGGTCGTCCCGTACTCGGCCATGTGGCGCATGCCCATCAAGGCGAAAACCGAGGGCATGACGAGGCCCATGTCGAACTGGATGTTCGTGCCGTCCTCGATCGGGATGAGTCCCTTGATCCTGCGGCTCATGTGCTCGGCTCCCACGACCAGGACCCGGTCGAAGAGACCGCTCGAGACGGCCACAAAGGCGTCGCGAAACGCGGCCGAGCTGGACCCGCAAGCGTTCTCGTGGTTGAAGGTCGGGATGCCGCTCAGGCCGATCTCGTCCAGAATCCTCTGGCCCGCGTTCGGAGGCTGCCCCACGTTGCCCACAAAGGCGGCCTGTATTTCCTTGTGGCCCATGCCCGCGTGCTCCAGCGCGTTCAGGCAAGCCTCGGCTCCCATATCTTCGATGTACCTGTCCGGGAACTTGCCGAAGCGGATCATTCCGGCGCCCACGATGGCAGCCATGGTTCGCCTCCTCGCCGCAGGCAGGTCCGTCAGGCTCCTGCCGGCCGATACTTGTAGCCGATGACCGTCTTTCCGGTCCTCGGGTCGGTCTTGATCTTGCCCAGGGTGAGTTCCAGGGGCATCCCGATCCGAAGAGCTGACGGGTCGCAATCCTCGATCTGTGCCAGTACTTGGAGATCCCTGCCCTCCGGAAGATCCACGAGGGCCAGAATATACGGAAGATCGAAATGGGGGTATCCCACCCGCACGACCGTGTAGGTATTGAGGGTTCCCTTTTCGCCGAGAAGTATTTCCTCCATTCGCTCCCGGGAGTCGCATACCGTGCATAGATGTCTTTTGGGAAACACGACATCGCCGCACGCTCTGCACCGGCTTCCAATGAGGTGCGGCGAGTCGTCCTCGTTTCTCGGAAAGAGGAAGACGCCCTCCCGGATCGGGATTTCGTTTTCTTCAAGACGATATTTCTTGGCTCTCATCTTGTTCCACCCGAGCCGCAAGAAAGAGAGTTCACTTCTGGGTTTTTTCGGGGTACACCGCTTCGGCCTGATCGGGATAATGCTTCTTCATGCATTCCGGGCAGATGCCGTGGGTGAACCGGAGATCCAGGTTCTTCTTGAAATAGCTCTCCACTTGCTCCCAATACTGATCGTCCCTGCGGATCCGCTTGCAGTGGGAGCAGATGGGAAGAATTCCCTGCAGGGCGACCAGATCCGACACATCCTCCAGGGCAGCCAGGGCGAGCCTTCGCTCTGGGGCCTGGACAGGCACGGCGGTCACCAGAACGTGCATGCCCTCCGGACTGCCGCCCCCGACTACCGTGAGCTCGACTTTCTTGCGGTATACGATCCCGCCGCGACAGGCGGCTTCCTCCACGGCAGAGCGAATCCCGCACTGCTGGCAGAATTCGGTCGTTCCGCATCCGCCCGGCGAGTCCAGGGCGTGGACGCAACGGAACACCTCGCCGCACTTGCGCTTGAGAGCCACGCCGCGCTCCCCGCTGAGAAGCTCGGAGCCCGAACGGTTCGCGTCCAGCACCCGGAGGTCTTGGTCCAGAAGGAAAATCGGAAGGGGCAGACTGTCGAGCAGAATCCGGATCTGGTCCGGACGGGTGAGCACGGTTTCGATCACGGCAGCGGTTCCCCGGGAGTGTGGGCTTCAGGATAGCCCGCACCTTCGGGGAAGTCCAGCGGCCCCTCCGTATGCACAAAATGGAGGCGTGATCGCTTGCCTCCGGGTAAAAATGCAGAAAGCAAGAAAATCGTCTTCTTGGCGCCCCGCTTGACGTGGCAATGGCCAGGCCGGAGAGCTTCGGCCGTGTCGGGCCGGCCCTATCCCCCGGCGGCCAGGCGAAGCATCTCCTCAGGGTCGGAAGTCGGTCTTTCGCAGCGGTATTGCCTGCAAACATACGCAACCGCCCGCCCTTCGATTCCTGTCAGGTGCTCGGTGTAAGGCGCCAGAGCAACGATTCCGGGTCTGGGCACTCCGGCAGGACGAAGGATCACGACCTTGTTCGGCAGGTAGGAGGTTCTCAAGGCCGCCGCCAGCCTCCGCAGATCCTCGGAGGCCGGATCCCCTGCGAGAACGATTTCACAAGAAGGCCCGAGGGCAAAGTCCAGACCCGCAAGGAACTGAGTAAAGGCGGACGGAGTCTGAGCGACCGTTCCGGCAAAGGCCTTGACGAGCTTTTCGGCGTACCCTTCGAGTTCCGGATCCGCCGTGATTCTGGCCAGCCGCAGAAGGTTCAGTAAGGCGGCGGAATTCCCCGACGGAATCGCGCCATCGTAAAGCTCCTTCCTGCGGGCCAGAAGTTTTTCCGCCCGGTCCGAAGTGAAGTAGAATCCCCCCGACCCTCTGTCCCAGAAGCGATCGACCATGAGGCGGTTCAAAAAAGAGGCCGCCTCCAGGTACCGAACCTCGAAGCAGGCCTCGTAGAGATCCAGAAGCCCCCAGACCATGAAGGCGTAATCGTCGAGGAACCCCTCCAGATCCGCCTCCCCGTCGCGGTAGCGATGGAGGAGACCGCCGTCCGGGGCGCGCATCCGGTCAAGGACAAAATCCGCCGCCCCGCGGGCCGCATCGACGAGCCCGGGCTCTTCCAAGGCCTGGCCCGCCCTGGCAAGAGCCGCGATCATGAGGCCGTTCCAGTCCACCAGAATCTTGTCGTCCTTGAACGGCCGCACCCGCGTTTCCCTCCGGTCGAACAATTTTTTTCGGGCCTGCTCGATCCTGCGCTGCAAAGCTTCCTCTGAGAGACGGAGCCTGGCGGCATGCACGCCAAGAGGCTCGGCCAGATGCAGAATGTTCAGCCCGTTTTTTCTGCCGCTGGACTCTTCGGCGAAGTTTCCTCCCGGCTCGACGTGGAAAACCTGAAGAACCCCTTGCGCCTCGTCGCCCAGGATCTCGCGAAGTTCCTGCTCGGTCCACAGGTAGAACTTGCCTTCCTCCCCCTGGCTGTCCGCGTCTTCGGCGGAGAAAAAGCCGCCTTCGGGCGAAGAGAGATCCCGCAGCACATAGGCGCAGATTTCGCGAGCCGTCTGCCCATAGAAGGATTTTCCCGTGGCCAGGAACGCCTCGGTATAAGCCATGGTCAGCATGGCCTGATCGTAGAGCATCTTTTCGAAATGCGGCACCAGCCACTGGGCGTCCGTGGAATACCGGTGGAAGCCGAACCCCACGTGGTCGTAAAGGCCCCCCAGGCGCATGGCCTCGAGGGATTTTTCAACCATGGCCAAAGCGTTCCGCTCGCCGGTTCGCTTCCAGTACCGGAGCAGGAAAAGGAAATTGTGCGCAGTGGGGAACTTGGGCGCCGTGCCGAACCCCCCGCGTTCGGAGTCGAACCGAAGCTCTAGTTCGGAAGCGGCCTTCCGGAGGCAGGAAACATCCAGTGGGCCGCCGGGCTGCTCGGCGGAAAGTTGGCGGATCACCGACGCGACCTGAGAGGCTGACCGGACTGCTTCGTCCCTGCGGGTCTTCCACAGAGCGTGGATCCTTGGAACCAGCTCCATCAAACCGATCCGTCCGTAACGGGTCTCCTTTGGGAAGTACGTGCCTGCGAAAAAGGGCTCTTTGTCCGGGGTGAGGATGACCGTAAGAGGCCAGCCTCCCCCTCCGGTCAGGGCCTGGCACACCGTCATGTACACGTTGTCGAGGTCGGGCCGCTCCTCCCGGTCCACCTTGACCGGCACGAAAACCTCGTTGAGAAGCCTTGCGACCTCAGGGTCCTCGAAGGATTCTCTCTCCATCACGTGACACCAGTGGCAGGTCGAATATCCCACGGAGAGGAACACAGGCTTGTCCTCCCTTCGGGCTTTCTCAAATGCCTCGGCACCCCACGGATGCCAGTCCACGGGGTTGAACGCGTGCTGGAGAAGGTAGGGACTTTTCTCTCCTATGAGACGGTTCGGCCGTCTCGTTCCCGCAGAAAGTTTTTCGTTCGCCATGTTCGGATTCCTGCCTCTGCTCCCAATGGAGGAAATCGCCCGAAGGAGCGCGGGCGACGCGCTGTGATCACGGCCGCGACCTTTAGATGGATCGGAGACGCCGCAAGGTTCGGCCTATGGCCAAGGGAAAACCCGCGGCCGAAATCCCCCGTTCCGTGGGGACAGGGCCTGCGCCCAGCCTCCAACGGGACGGGAAGCCTGGCTCGATTGCGACTTTTAGGAAAAGGTGGGTTTCTGTTTCTGGAAAAACGCCGCAACGGCGTTGAAGAAGTCCGGCTTTGTCATGAGGCGGGCCTGTCTCCTGGATTCCATGTCCAGGGCCTGTTCATGGGTCATGAGCTGGGCCTCGTAAAACATCCTCTTGGCGATTCCCATGGTTTTCACCGGCCCCTGGGCAAGTCTCCTTGCCCAGTTCATGGCTTCTTCCATGAGCCGCTCCGGTGGATAGATCCGGTTGACGAGGTTGAGCCTGAGGGCCTCCTCTGCCGAGACCGGGTCGCCCGTAAAGGCCATCTCCATCGCTTTCTTGAGCCCCATCAGCTTGGGCAGAATGAACGTGGAGCCTCCGTCCGGAACCAGAGCGATGTTGACGAAGACCTGGATGAACCGGGCGCGGGTGGAGGCAAGCGTGATATCGCAGTTGAGGGCCAGGCTGCAGCCGAAGCCTGCAGCCACCCCGTCCACCGCGGCGATGACCGGCCGCGGCAGGTTGTAGACCGCCCGGGAGAGGCGATGGTAAGTGGAACTGACCATGTCGTCCAGATCCGCCTCGAGGTTGGGCCCGGATTCCTGGTAGCGGGCCACAAAGCCGTCCCGTTGGTTCAGGTCTGCCCCGGCGCAAAAGGCGCCTCCGGCGCCCGTGATGAGCACGACCCTGGTTCCGTCCTCAACGCTTTTCTCGATCTCCTGGGCCATCCACAGGGCGTTGGGTGCAGCCAGGGCGTTTCGCTTTTCCGGGGTGTTGATCGTGAGGATCTTGATCCCGTCTTCGAAGGACAAAAGGATCTCGTTGTTCGGCGCGTTCATCTGTTTATCCTCTGGGGTGGGTCGGTTTCTGAAGCTAGGAGAACGTAAGGACGCTGCGCCCTCCCTAGGAGGGCACCGCGGCTGGACGGCCTGCAAGGCGTTCTCTCTTGTAGCTTTTTCTCGACGCGGAATCAAGAAGGAGAAAAGGACGGGCGGAGGCGCTCGGCCTTCGGAAACCGTCCCGGCTGTACCCCGACCGACCGGAATGAATGGCTACGGCACCGGGGCCTCCGACGGAGAGCGGGCGAAAGGTTCGAATTCGACCTGGGCCAGAGCGGAGTCTTTCCGGCCGTCGTGGATGCCTGCCAAGATCTCGGCCGCCTTCTGGGCTCCCCAGTAACAGTTCTTCGCCTCCAGAGGGCCGTGCTCGGCGGGGTTGGCGTTGTAGAGTTGAATCCCTTCGTTTTGAAAGATCTGGTTCCCTTCAAAGATCATCGAGCCGTTCAAATAGATCCCTCCGATTCTTGGAGCGCCTTCGGCCCGATTCCTGCGGACCAGGTTCTTGCTGAACTCCTCGTTTTCGATGCTGACCCCCCAGAAATTCAGAAAAGCGCCCCCGCCAACTCCCCCGAGGGCAACGTTTTCCACAATCCGGTTTCCGGTCAAGGAGCTGTTGGTCTCTCCGTAAACGCCTCCACCCTGGAGGGCCCGATTGCCCCGGATCTCGTTGCCCTCGACCAGGGCGAAGGTCGCGTAGACGCCCCCGCCGGACCCGAGAGACTCATTGGCCAGAATGCGATTTCCCACGAGAGAGGACCGCGATGCCCACACCCCGGCCCCGTCTCCACCGGCGCGATTCTCCTCGATCCGATTGCCTTCCATGTGCACGGCCGTGGTCGAGCGGTAGCCGTAGGCGAACACGCCGCCCCCGTCCTCGGCAGCGTGGTTCCCGCGGATTTCGTTGTTCAGGATCAGCACGGGTTTACTCCCGTATGCGTAGATGCCTCCTCCGTTGGAAGAACTCCGGTTCTCCACGATGCGGCTGCCCCGGATCGTGACGGCTGCGTCCTGAACCGAGATGCCGCTCGATGCGTTCTGCCGAATGACGCAGTCCGTGATGTCCGGTCCGGCTCCTTCGATCACGACACCGTGCCCGTGTTCGACAATGCACCCCACGAGAGTTCCGGCCGGGTTGTCCTGCGGACTCCCCCGGTCCGGAGCCGTGGATCCGGAGTTCGCCTGTTCAAAGAACAGCCGGCCCCAGGGGTGCTCCGGATCTCCGGTGAAACGGACAGGCTCGGTTCGGGTTCCGCGCGCCACGAGGCGGCCGCGAATCCGCAACGTGCAGCCGGGCGAGAGGCTCAAGGTCGTCCCGGGAAGGATCTCGACCGAAGCCGTGGAAGGAACCAGGACATTGCCCAAGACCCGGAGGACTTCTTTTCCTTTGCCGCCGAGCACAACGTCCCCTTCCAATGGGCCGGCGAGCGTCCCGGGGGCCCGGGCCAGAGTGTAGAAAAGAAGAGGCTGGGACCAGTCGGTCCAGTTGCCCTGGTCGTCTTGGAACGCGGCCCGCCATGCGTAGCCCTGGCCCGCCGGAAGCGCCCCTTCCGGCAATCGGAATTCCTCGCTGGCAGGAACCGGCCCGCTGTCGAAAACCGGCAGAGCGAACTCGCCTGGATCTTCCCGGACCATCCAACGGGCCTTTGCCCATTTCCCTCCGCCGGGCGGAGCCGGACCGGAAACCACGAGAGACAGACCAGGCTTGGAAGATGGATCGCAAGACTTCGGAGCCTTTGGCAGAACTTGAGGAGCCTTCAGGCCAGGTTCGTCCAGAGACGGGCCCGAGGACGGCATTTCGAAGGGCTCGGAGCACGCTTCCTCAGAATCGCCTCCCGCCGAGCTCTCAATCGCGCACAGGCGGCCGAAGAGCATGGCCGGGCCGGGCCGTGGAAGCACGGCCCTTCTGCTTTCCGCAGGAATATCGAGGGCAGTTTCCTGCTCGAACTCCCGGGAGGCGCTCCAGGCTAGACGGAAAGCCCGAGGCCTGGCTCCGGAGGGATAGTCCCACCAAAGAGCGATTCGGTCTCCCTCTGCGCGGACCAACAGGCCGATCGGAGGCGGCAGGGGCGCCTCGGCCACCCATTCGGAGCGGAACCCTTTCCAGTTGACGATCCCGAGTTCACTGTCTTCGAACCAGTCGTGGATCCGGTCGAGAATTTTCTTCTCGTCCCGAGTCCCCCAGAAGTTGTCAGAAGCGTCCAGGTCTTTCGAGAGGGCGTGAGTCCGTACACGCAAGGCCAGGCCTCTCGAAGCCAGAAGATTGTTCCCGGTGAGGACCGTGTTGCCCGAGACCACGACCGATTCACCGGGCTCAGGCGCGTGCGAACCGTTCTCGACAAAGGTGTTCCCATGGACGCGGCTTTCCCCGAAGCAGTAGAGCCCTCCGCCCTGGCCCGGATCAGAAGTGTTTCCCACGATCGCGTTCCGCTCGAGGATCGAGTTTTCCGCCAGGAGGCCTCCTCCTCGGGCCGCTGAGTTTCGCTCGATCCGGTTGCCTTCGATTCTGGCGCTCACAGCGTACAGGCCTCCGCCGGAGCCCTCGGCCCGATTCTCGAAAATCCAGTTTTGCCGGACCTCGCATCCGTAAGCCACGATGCCCCCTCCGTGGCGGTCGCTCGTATTCCGGAACACCCGGTTCGCCCGCACGAGGACCGTTCCGCGGTCGTAGGCGTAAGCGTATATACCGCCTCCGCCGTCACTACCCCCGCTGGAGACATTGTCGTGGATGGAATTTTCCTCGATGCACACTTCCTTGTCCGTGTACGCCACAATCCCCCCGCCGTTTCCTCCGGCTGCATCGAGTTCCGTCGAATTGCGGTAGATCTGGTTTTTCACGATTCTTCCAGAAGAGAATTCCATGCGCACAGGGGTGGAGACGTTGTGGCGGAAGACGCACTGTTCCACGGTGAGGACACTCGCCCGGGCCACCACGCCCTGTCCCCCCTCGATTGTGCAGTGTCGCAAAAGGTTGCCGCCCCGGGAATCCCGAGGATAGTCGGTGCCGAAAAAGTCGATCTTGCCCCAGGGTTGCCCCGACTGACCGCGGAACCGTATTGGCCGGTCCGGTTCTCCCGCAGCCAGAATTCGACCCTGACAGAAAATCGAACTTCCGGGACCGAGGATCACTTCCGCCCCAGGCTCGAGAGTGAGGGTGACCCCGGGGAGGATCATGAGGTGCCGATCGACTTCGTGTGGGGCTCCTGCTTTCCACTTCGTATCGCGGAAGACAACCCGGTAGCCGAGCTGCTCGACCGGGTGGAAAGCTCGCGTGAGAGGTGTGCACGCAGCGACCAAGAGAGCAAGACACGAGGCGAGGGCGCCCCACGCGCGCCAAGGAAAACCTAGGGATATCCCTTTCCCGATCTTGCTGGAAGCCGTCATGTTTCAAAGCTCCGGCTGCCTGTCTGACGCAGGCGCATCTTCTTTTCCGGACGCCTCAGTACTGGGTCCAGTCCACGTCTGCGCCCGGGCGGATTTCCTCGATCCCAGTCTCTTTCGGCATCTCGGGCGGCTTTTCCATGAACAGGAGATACAAGGTGCTGTATTCGATCCACTTTTCCGGATCCGGCACCCGCGGGACCCCGTCGGGCGTGTAATAGACGAAGGGCATCTTGGTTCCGGCGCCCGCATACGCGTCCGGATTCCGGAGGAAGTTCTTGATCCATTCGTAACGGAGTCTGTTCTTGGTCAACATGAGATTGATGGAAAGGTCTTCCACGTTGACGCCCTCGGGCAGTCCGCCGTCCAGAGAGATGGGGTGGCACTGGACGCACTTGTCGGTGTGGACCCGGTACTCCCCCATGGCGATGATTTCGGGATCGTAGTCCTCACGGACCGGCATCAACACGTAAGGCACCTCGGCGTTCTTGCGGGCCTCGGGCGGCAGCCGTCCTGCGAAATAGGCGATGAGATTCTTGCGCTCCTCGTAGGTCCAGTTGAACTGGGGCATGCGGATTTTGAGCCAGGGCCTGAGAACAACCGGCCGGGTCAGGTACTGAAAGAACCACTGAGGCTGAACCCGTTCCGCCTCGTTCACCAGCCTGGGCGGCGCAAGGGACTTGAGGGAGACGAACCGGTCGATCCGGGGCAGGACGTTCTCTTCGATCTGGTGGCAGGCCCGACAATGGAAGCGATCAAGCATCCACTCCCCCGAGGCCGCGAGCTTGTTTTCGGGCGTGGACCTGGCAAGGTACCGCTCAGGAAGCTCGTAGTACCGGTTCTGAAGATAATAAACCGTCAGGGCTTCGACCTCTTCCTCGGAAAGTCCCGGGTAATCGGGCATTTTGAGCGGCATGTCTTGGGTTTCGTAAACGGCCGGCTTCTGGATCTTGTTGAACACCCAGTCCCATTTGGTCCTGGGGACCTGCGAATTGCCAAAGGGTAGCTCTTCAAGCCGCTTCTTTGCGACCTCGGCCACTTCCACGCCCGGCCGAGGTAGCTGTTCCGTATCCCGGAGTCCGTGGCAGCCATAGCATCCAAAAAGCTGCACGAGCCGCCTGCCTTCCTCGGGATCTCCGGTTTCCTGGCCCGCCAGCTGATCGGCTTCAAGGATTTTCCCTGCCTCCTCGTTCTTGAGCGTGGCCAGATAGGAGGCAAGATCCCTCCGCTCCTCCGGGGTCAACATCAGGTTCGGCATGGGCGTCTGCGGGTTCAAAGACACCGGGTTTTCCAGCCAGGCGAGAACCCACCGGCCCGAGAGTTTCCAGCCCGCATCCGCCAGGTTCGGCACGAGTCTCGAAACGGCCGGGTCGCCCCTGTCAACGCTATGACAAGCGACGCAGCCGCGTTCGGTGAAAAGCTCCTGGCCTCTTGGGACCGACCCGGCCGCGCTCGGCGGGGGAAGCTCCCTGGAAAGTTCCTTGCGGGAAGAAAGAAAGGCGGCCAGGTGGAGAATTTCCTGGTCTTTTAGGCGGAAAGTCGGCATGCCGGTGCGCGGCCGCAGTCGGGACGGATCTCGAAGCCATTGACGGAGCCAGGTGGCGTTTTCGATCTTAAGACCCGTACCGTCGAGCGGGAAAGAACGATAGGGAAGGCCTTGGAGGGAGCGGACGTCGTGGCAGCCGTAGCAGGCATGCTCGAGGAACAGAAGTCTTCCCCGCTCGGCCCTTTCGGCGCCGGCAAGCTGGAAGGGCGTTTCGTGGCATCCCAAGCAAGTCGCCTGGACATACCGCCGGGGAAGCCGAGGGGCTTCCCAGTTGCTCTCAAACCCGTGGGCCTTGTCGACCGTAAGTCCCACGCCTTGGCCGTGATGGCACAGGGTGCACCCGAATTGCGTGGGCTTGTGATCTTTCAGAATTTCAGGCGGATGCTGCCGCAACGGGTTTGCAGCCTCGGCAAACAGAGGATTTTCCATGCCCAGGTGGCAGGTCAGGCACAGGTCCCGCACTCCAGCGTCCGGCAGGAACACCTGCCGGATCTTGTGCCCGTCCCCGTCCCGGGCCTCTTCGAGCAGGCGGGACCACTTCTTTACGCCCGCCTCGTCTTGGTCTTTGGCCGCCTGGTCCCGCAGGGCGGAGACTTTTTGCTTGTAGGTCGCCTGGTACTCGTCCTGAAAGCGCTTCCAATCCTTCTGTTCGCCCTCCCGAAAGGCCAGCCAGGACACGCCTAGGAGCACCAGGGAACCGACGACAAACACTAGGCGCAAAGTCGTTTTCGCTCGGATTCTTGCCATTTCGTCGAACTCAGATCGAGAAGTACGGGGTCGTCACCAGATACTTGACGTGAAAGAAAAGCCGCAGCAGGACCTTTGCAAAGACGCCGAACATAAGCAGCACCACGGTCCATGCGGTCAGGAAACGGACCCAGCCCATTTTCTTGAGCAGGTCTTTTCCGAGGACCCCGGCAAGCCCGAGGCCGAGCAGGAAATAGGCGGCAATGACCGCCCAGCCCACCGCATTCGGAAGATTCACCAGGGGCGGCTCCGCGGGTTTGGGCACAGCCCAGTCCTCCCAGGGCCAGTAAAACTGCCAGTTGGGCCCCCGCAGGAACTGGCCCACCACGATGAGGCCGAACCACATGAGGTATCCGAAAAGAAAGATCGGGACAACAAGCTTTCGCTCCTTGAAGCTGTAGCGGCCGACGCCTCTGGGGTTGGGGTCGAGGTACGGGAGCGCCGCAAGGCCCAGGATGATGAGAAGCGGGATCGACACGCCGGCGATCCACGGATCGAAGTACACGAGGAGTTCCTGGAGTCCCACGAAATACCAGGGCGCTTTGGCCGGGTTCTCTGTCCAGTTCGGGTCCGCGATGCCCTTGAGCGGGGCGTCCACGGCCAGGGACCAGATTGTGAGTACGATCAGGGCCAAGATCATGGCCAGAAGCTCCCGGTACACGAGGTCCGGAAAGGCGAAGACCTCTCCCGGTCCGGGATGGGAGGCTTTGATGTCTTTCGTTTCCGCCATGGTGTCGGATTCTCCCAATTGCAGCGCCCCGCCCCGAAGGCATCACAGAGGCCTGGAGATTCCCCCGTCCTTGCGCACCCGCCAGAAGTGCACGAACATGAGAACCCCAGCCACGACCGGGAGCAGAACGCAATGGAGCACATAAAACCTGAGCAGGGCGTTGCCGCTCACGTCCGAGTCGCCCAGCAGGAGGAACCGCATGTCGTTGCCCGGATGGATCCCAAGCCACTCGTGAAAGGGTCCGTCTGCACCGAGAAAAGGGGTGGCCCCGGCCATCTTGGTCCCCACCGTGATCGCCCAGAGTGCGATCTGATCCCAGGGAAGCAGGTACCCCGTAAAGCTCAGAAGCAGCGTGATCACGAGCAGCAATACGCCCACGACCCAGTTGAATTCCCGCGGAGGCTTGTAGGAGCCGGTCAGGAAGACCCGCAGCATGTGCAGCATGACGAGAATGACCATGGCGTGGCCTGCCCAGCGATGAAGGTTCCGGAGGAACATGCCGAAGCGGACCGTGTGCTCGAGCAGTTTCATGTCAAGATAGGCGTACTCCGGCACGGGCCGGTAGTAGAACATGAGGAGAATACCGGTCACCGTCTCCACGAGGAACATGAAGAACGTCAGCCCCCCCAGGCAGAAGGTGAACCTTACCCGCAGAGCGGACTCGGGCAGGGTGACCGGATGGAGATGGAGGAACGAATTCGAGACGGTCGCAAGGGCGCGGTTTCGAGGGGTGTCCTCGAACCGGTGCCGGAAGACGGACTTCCAGATCTGGCTTTCGGTGATCTTCTTGGCAATGGACATGGCGGTTTTCAGTTCTGCGCAAGGGCCTCGAGATACCGGCACTCGGCCTCCAGAAAGCCGTGAAGGAGCCGCAACAGGCGGCCGTAGAACAGAACGACTTCCCGGGAACAGTCCTCAGGCAGATTGCTCGAGATACGCTCGACCTTCTCCACGAGCTTCCCTGTCCAGCTCAGGGGGTGGCGGATCAGAAAATCGATTTGCGCCCGACGATAGCCGCGGACATCCTTTCCGGACTGCATGGCCAGCACTTCTTTGAAGGTCAGATAGTGCAGGAACTCAAGCTCGAGCCCGAGATGGTCCGGACGCTCGGCCTGAGATCCCTCGGCGTAGCTCAGACCGAAATGGTTGTAGAACAGGATCAGTTCCTTCATGACGGCCCTTCTGTCCCGGTCGTAAACGCCCTCGACGAGGGGACAGGGGGGGCTGCCGATCCCGGCTTCGAAAAGACGGACGAACTCCACCTCGATCTCCTGTCCCGGCACATCCCGAGGCAGACCGAGTTGCCTTGCCTGCTCGCACAGGTCCTCAGCGAGATACGGCAAGAACGCCAGGAGTCCCTCGACGGACCGCGAAAAGGATCCGTCCCGGAGGCCGTCGCAGAAGTCGGCTTGAGGATACCGCAAGGATTCCGAAAAGAGCCTGTAAAGCCGGGATCGGTTCGCGCTTCGGATTTGTTCCTCTGTTTGAAGCGGCTGGGTCTGGACCTGGATCGCATCCATCTCGTTAGGCTTTCTGTTCTCGAGGGGGCTTTCTTTCCAGGGTGGCCGGATCCGTCCTGAAGGGACCGAAGAGATCCAGCCACTGCTTGGCCATGAGAATGTCCATAAGATCCGACTTCCCACCGCCCCGCACCTTCTCGAGCTCCTTGTTCAGTGTGACCAGAGCGGCGTCCACCTCGGGCCCGAACAGGAAGCGCAGGTATGCAGGGGGGATCCTGGGCTTGGTGAGGTCAATTTTCCCCTCTTCGTCGAGGCGGGGCGGCGCCAGCGGAGGAATGTAGAAAACATTGGGCTCTGTGCCGTACTCGGGATGCAGGGGCAGGGCCACCTTCCAGACCTTTACCAGTTTGTGGATGGGCCCGTTCACGTCGTCCAGAAAACCCAGGAAGCGCACCCGGCCCGTGCATTGGCGGGCGCAGGCCGTCGCCACTTTCTGCTCCAGCCGGGGATAGCAGAAAATGCATTTCATGCTGGTTTTGGTGATGAAGTTGAAATAAATCACCTTGTACGGACACGACTCGAGGCAGAACCGGTAGCCTTTGCACCGCTCCTGATCGATCACGACCGCGCCGTCTTCCTCGCGCTTGTAGATGGCGTTTCGGGGGCAGGCGTCCACGCAGGCCGGGTAGGTGCAGTGGTTGCAGATCCGGGGAAGGTAGAAATAGAAGGCGTTCGGGTAGGTCCCTCCGCCCTGATCCTCGTCCCAGTTCATGCCCCACTCGGGATCGGATCCGTCCGGGTTCTGGGCTCTGAGAACCTTCTCCCCTGCTTTGCCGGTGAAGACTTCGTCGAAGTTGTATTTCCACATGTCCCCGAAGTCCCGCCGGGTGGGAAGCTCCCCCCGAACCGGGTCCCGCACCTTTCCACCGAAAAGAACCTTGTAGCCGCCTCCTTTCCGCTCCCAATCCTTGGGTGAACCCTTGCCCGGCAGGGTGTTCACCTTGTTCCACCACATGTATTCCCTGCCTTCGAGGCTGGTCCACAGGGACTTGCAGGCCATGGAGCAAAGCTGGCAGCCGATGCACTTGTTCAGGTCCATGACCATGGCCACCTGACGCTTGGTCTCCCGAAGCCGATCCTTGGTCGCCTGGAATTCAAGGGCAAGCTCTTTTTCCCGTTCTGTCAGGGTCTTTTCATCTACGGGCATGCTCGACTCTCCTGTGTCCTGTTAGAGTCCTAAAGGGCTCGGCCGGCCCAAGAGGCTTGTCGCTCCGTCCGGCCAAACTCGGCAGGAAGATTTTCAGGCTTCGAGAACCAGATCCCTCCATTCCTTGCTGAACGACTTGACACCTCCCCGTTCGCCGTTGGCTCCCTCCCAGGCCGCGAAGCCGACGGCCGTCGCAATCCCTGGAGAAAGGTTGACGGCCTCCTCCTGCACCTGAAGGGGACGCCCTATCACGACCCGCCAGGTTCCGTTCTGCCACTCGGACCGGGAGACCAGGGGAGTTGTTTCCGTGTAGAGGGAAGTGGAAAGTCCGTGGGCCACCTGGTTCTTGGGCTTGTTTTCGAAGTCGGGCCGCCAATACCAGGAGTTCGTGGGGAAATCCTTGGACCCCATTTCTTTGATTTGCGTCTGGGCAGGATCCTTGAAGGGGAGCAGAACGGCCACGCCGTCCGGGAACGTGCCTACGTCCCCGATCTCGTAGTTCGGGGAAGAGCTTTTCCACTCGAAGTGAAAAAAGATCTCCTTGCCGTTGTGCAGAGCCCGGACCATGATTTCTTTGACGGCCCCGATCTTGGTCTCATCGTAGGTTGCCTTGATGTACGGCGAGGGCTGATTGGCCAACGGGGTGGCCGTCATATCGATCCGGAGCGCCGGGGCCGATGCCCAAACCGAGGCGTTGGGATTCAGGAGATCCTGTCCCGATGCGGCGACCTTCTTCACCAGAACCTTTTCCAGTTTCTGCGTTTCTTCCGGCATGATCGTTTCCTCCTTGCGAGGCTACTTTCTTCAAAGGGACAAACGAGTAGGCCCGCTCCACCCGCTCAGGCTTTTTGCACCTCCACGCAAACGGCCCGGTCGATGGGCTGGAGGCACCAGTTCCAGCGGTAGTAGTTGAGGTGGCCGTATCCGCCGGCCAGGTCCAGCCACTTGATCAGCCCCGGAATGGCCGCGTCATAGCTCTTCCAGTTCTTGAACATGAAGGGCTCCCACGCATGGTAGATGATGACCTGGCCCGGGCTGGGTCCCTTGCCGGGCCGAGCGGCCGGGGTGATCTTCACATGGATGAAAAACTCGTCGAAATCGTTGAAGACGCGCACGAGGTCCCCGTCTTCGATTCCGCGCTTCTTCGCGTCCTCGGGGTTCATGAACATAAAGGGCCGTCCCTGGTGGGTGCGCAACAATTGCTCGTCGGTGACCCAGATCGAGTGGACGCTCCAGCGCTGGTGGCCGCTCGTCATCCGCAGGGGATAGTCCCCCCCGGTCTTGGGATTGGGCTTGTGCACAGGAAGCCCCTCGCCGGCTTCCAGGAACCACGGATGATCGATATAGAACTGCATCCGTCGGTGGTAGGTTGGGTAGGGAATCTTTTTCGGCCCCGTATGCCAGGTGAGAGGAATGATGGGCTCGTCCGGCTTGATGTCCGTTGCCAGGTGCATGGTGATCGGGTCGAAGATGGACAGCCCGACGAACCGCACAATCCCTTCCTGCCGCATCTTCTTGAGGTCGGTCCCCTGGGGAAGGTTGCCGAGCATCACGCTGGTTTCCAGGGCGTCTTCCATGAGCTCCTCAAGATTCGCGCAGCCCATGGACTGCTTTTCGCCGAGGTTGCTCAAGTCGATTTCCCGGCCCCTTCGGTTCTTGAATTTCGTCTTTCCGCGTTTCTTGGCCACTTCCTCGATCTTTCTGGCCAACATCACGCAGATCTCGAATTCGTTCTTCGCCTCTCCGGGCGGCTCCACGGCCTGGTCGGTCAGGGTGAGCCAGGGAACGTGGGGAGAAGGGAAGCGCGTGTCGAGCTTTTCATAAAAGCCAGCGCAGGGCAGCGCGTAGTCCGAGTAAAGGAGCGTGGTGGTCCACCGGGTCTCGAACCCGAAGACGAGCTTATACTTGTTCCAGAGGCTCGGCAGAATGTTGCGGTTCCAGCCCCTGTTCTTGCGGGCCGGGTTGGTCCCCATGTAGTAATAGACCCGGGGCGTTTGGTCCGGATAAGGAAGGGCGAACCCTTCCCACCAGCCTTTTTCCAGCGCTTCCTTCATGTACTCGGGAAATTCCCTCTTCATGGTGGGGCAGTGCCATTCTCGGCGGTCCCACGTTTCCTTGTACCCCGAATGGAAATAATAGAGAAAGGCGGGGGGCACCTGGCCGAGATCTTCTCTGTCTCGCTCGCGCTCCAGCAAGACCGACAGCATCTCGTCGGTGAGCGTGGGATCCCGGTCCTTGTATTTGTTCATAATGGGCTTGTCCCGGTTGAGATGCAGGATGGTGGCCATCTTTCCCTTCTTGGGCTTTATGGCCTGGAAGAGAGCCCCTTCGAACAGGGATTCGTTCCATCCTCGGATCCCGCTCCCCTTCTTTCCGAAGCTGCCGGTCAAGGCCAGGACCAGGCACATGACCCGCTCGATCAAGTCCCCATGGTAATACTTGCAGGAGTTCCACCCCACCATGACCTGGATGTGGCCCTTGGCCTTGGCGCACATGTCGGCAAGACGCCGGATCGTGTCCGGGTGGGTTCCGCATTGCTTGGAGGCCTGTTCCGGGGTGTACTCCCGGTTGAGCAGATCCTTGAGGAGACTGAAGACCGGTCGGACCTGCACCGATTGGCCGTTCGCGAGCGTCACCTGGAACGTGCCTTCCAGAGCCGGATCCACGGGCAGTTTAAGCGTGTCGAGGGGAGCCAGGACCGCCTTGTTCGAAGCCGGATCCCAGTAGCAGCACTGATCTTCCCGGCCCTTGGGATCCAGGTCAGAGGCCCGGAGGAACTTCTGCGTGTCGAGCCTTACGAGCAGAGGAAAGTCGGTCTGCTCCTTCACGAAGGCCGTATCGATCAGGCCTTTCTCGATGAGTACCTGGCAGATGGCCAGGCCCAGGGCCGCGTCCCCGCCGGGCTCGACCGGCACCCACTCGTCGGCGTGGATGGCGCTCGGAGAGTAGTCCGGAGCTATGGTGACGACACGCGCTCCGTTGTACCGGGCTGCGGCGATGAAGTGGTAATCCGGGATTCTCGTGTACACGGGGTTCATGTGCCAGATGAGCAGAAGCTTGCCGAAGAACCATCCGTCCACGGAATCCATGAACTGGAACTTGCCCACGGTTTCGTAAATGCCGCGATTGAAATCGCCGATGGTGGAATCGATGTCCAGCGATACGCCGCCCAGGAGCACGGTCAGGCGCATCGTGGGAAGGAGGTTCACGTATCCTCCGTTGCCCGGGCCGGCTTCGAGGATGATGGATTCCGGGCCTTGCTCTTCCAGCGCATCGAGAATTCCCTCGGCGATTCCGGTCAAAGCCTCGTCCCAGGTGACGCGCTTCCACTTTCCGCTTCCCCGTTCGCCGACTCGCTTCATGGGGTATTTGAGCCGGTCGGGGTTGTACATCATGTGGCTGTAAAAGGCCCCCTTCTGGCAACCCCTTGGGTTGAAGTCAGGGCCGCTTGGGTCCACGACCGGATATTTGGCTGCCTGCTCTTCCCGGAAGACCACTCCGTCTTTCGTGTACACCCGCCAGAGGCAGTTTCCAGGATAACAATCCACGAGGTGGGTGCCGTAGGTGATCTTGTCCCAGGTCCACTCCTTTCGGTGGAGATCCTCCCACTTGCTGTAATCCCAGTCCGCTAGAATCTTCTGGGTCGCATAGGCCCTGCCCCCAAGCACGCCCAGGTGGGACAGGGACAGCATGAGAGCTGTTGCCCCCGTTGCCTGAAGAAACTGCCTGCGGGTCAGATGGATTTCCTCCATCCTTGTCCTCCTTTCCTGGAAAAGGGTGACTCAAATTCGGGAAAGCTACGCCGCCACCAGGTGAATGGCGTTCCAGGGACACCCCAGAAGTCGTATGCCCTGGGGGCCCCGGCTCACGCACGAGCCGCAGCCAGTACAGGCCGACTCGTTCACCTGCATCCTGCGAAACGGTGCGTTTTCCCGGTCTTCCACAAGCACCAAAGCGTCGCGGGGGCAGAAGATCCTGCAAACCGGCGCTCCCCCGCACCCGGTACAGCTTTCCGTGACCACGGCTTTTTTCCGGCTCATTCAACCGATCTCGATATAGGCCTTCTTGGCCTCGAATTCTTGGGCCGTATACACGACGCTCGTGTCCACCAGGAGGTTCCCCTCTGTGTCCAGGCTGATCTTGAGGCGGTCCAAAGGCCTGGGCGCCGGGCCGGCGAATTCCCTGCCGTCCGAATGGAACTCGCTCCCGTGGCAGGGGCACTTAAAGATCCGGAGATTCGAAAACCAGTTGACCGTGCAGCCCAGGTGTGTGCACCGGGCGAAGAGCGCGTAAATCCTCGCCGGCTCTCTTACCACGAAGAACCGATGCTCCTGCTTGAACCGGTCCTCCACGAGGATCACGCCGTGGGCGTCCGGCTGGCCGGTCGAGAGAAAATCCTCCAGGCGTCCGATTTGGAAAACGCTTGGAGGGTGGAACACGACCGACGGGAAGAAGAAGCGAACAGTCTGGTAGGTCCCGCCGGCGGCGCAGGCGAACAGGGCACCCCAGCCCGCGATCGATAGACCTTTCTGGAGGAACTCCCGCCGTGAGGGGTTCTGCTCCGACGCGGGCCGCTCCTTTCTGGATCCCACGATCTGGAATGAAGTCGTGTCTTGCTCGTCCAGGGGAGTGATCACAGGCGGCTGGCTCATGCGAGTTCCTCAAGGGTTTTCCGGATCATGCGGCGGTGCAGAAGGGCGATGAGTCTGTTGAGAACCTGAATGGAATTGCGTGCGATAACGGACACCTTGTCCGGGGGAAGCCCCTTTTGGGCCACTTTCTTGGTGAAAAGCTCGATTTCCTTGCGGGCGAGAAACTCGATGAGATCCAGATGGATTTGAAGCTGTTCCACCTGGAAGTCGAGTTCTTCGGAAAGGCCGCTCCTGCGAAGCTCAGCCGCGGCCTCCGCCAGTTGGACGCTTTCTGAATCGAAGCGGCCCTCCTGGTCGGGGCGGATCATGCCGATCGATTCCAGGCCTTGGATGTCCTTGAGCGGAAGGCCGGTGTGCAAGGCCAGCTCCTCCCGGTTCATGGGCCCTACAGGAGAGGCGCCGGCAAGGGGGTCCTGCTCGAACAAGGGTTTTTCGATTTCCCTGAAAAGCTGCTTCTGCTCCCCGCTCAGGGAGAAATCCTTCGATTCCAGGAGCATCTTAATGATGTTCAAGGGCAGGTAGCGTTTCTTTTGGAGCTCCTTGATCATCCGGATGCGCTCGACGTACGTTTCGTCGTAGTAGGCCATGTTCCGGTGAGTCTTGATCGGCTTGGGCAGGATGCCTTCTTGGACGTAGTACCGTATGGTCCCGCTGCTGACCCCAGTGGCCTTGGACAAGTCCTTCATCTTGAGCAGGGTTTTTTTCTTCATGGCTGGATTTTTTAGAACTCGTTAACAGCGAGGCAAAGATCCGATTCGAAATACTTTGCAGTTCAACTACGCACTTTTTATCAATGAAGACCGACCTTGTCAAGAAAAAATTTTGCCCCGCCCCCCAGGCCAAATCCGGGCCGCGAACGAGAACAAACAGATTTGTTTTTCAAAAACGACAATCGGTCAGATATTTTGTACGCTATTTCGAATAGTTTGTGTTCTATGCTCAGCGACCTTGATAAGTCGCATCAAAGGTGTCGACAAAAGAAAAAGGTTGACAGAACGAGGGGGCAAGAAGTAAAAAGATGCCGCTGACCAGTTCGAACGCCGAGAAATTAAAAGTTCGGCTTCGCACTTTTCTATTTCATGCTGAAAGGCCGGCGTTAGGAGGGGAGAGACAAGAACCGCGATCGAGTCGGAAAATCCTGCCAAGGCATAACCGAACAAACGAGCCGAAAGGAGGTACGAGATGTCTGGAAAAGGAGGGTCACGGCGAAGCCCATTGGTTTCCGCTCTGCTTTTTGCGATCCTGTATTTGGCGATTTCGAGCGCTTTCTACAGGATTTACCACGGCAGGTTTTATTTCGAGAATTTCTACCTTTTCAATTGGTTCGAATTTGCCTTGGGCGCGATCGTCATGGCCGTTGCAGCCGGACTCCAGGAAGTGATACGAAACAGGATAGGGCGGTCCTGACAGGTGTGCGGGCGTGTTCCCAGGCCAGTCGGAGGGGAAAACATGAGCGTTGTGGCCATCACGGGTGTGGCAAGCTACTTTGCGTACGGCCTCTTGCCGCTTCTTGAGAAGGATCCGAGAATCGAAAAAATCGTGGGCATCGACATCAAGCCTCCTAAGCGAACCCCTTCCAAACTCTCTTTTCACAAGATGGATGTGCGGGATTCCGCTATCGGCTCTCTTTTCGAAGGGGCCGATACGGTCGTCCACCTCGCTTTCATCGTGGACGAAATGAAGGACAAGGCTTTGTCGAGATCCATCAACCTCGAGGGAAGCCGCAATGTCCTTTCGGCTCTGGAGGGGAGGGGGGTGCGCAAGATCGTCTATACGAGCTCCATCGCCTCCTATGGGGCCCATCCGGACAATCCGCAGGGCCTCACCGAAGACAGCCCGCTGCGGCCCACGCAGGACTGTTACTATTCGGTCGACAAGGTGGACGTGGAGAACGTGTTCAAGCAGTACCGCGAAGGCCATCCGGACGTGATTCTGACCATCTTTCGGCCTTGCCTCGTCTTCGGTCCTAACATCCAGAACATGTTCAGCAAAATGTTCGAGTCGAAAGTGGTGCCCTCTCTAGCGGGCAAAGACGCCTCCGTGCAGTTCCTGCACGAGGACGATCTGTCCAGGGCGCTCCACCAGGCGATTGTTGAGGATCACCCCGGCATCTTCAATATCGCGGGCCGCGATCCAGTGCCGATGTCGAAGCTGTTGAAGCTCTCAGGTTCCCTGTCGCTCCCCGTCCCGGCCCGCCTGGCCAAAGCTTCGGCGAATCTCCTCTTCCGGCTTGGGCTCATGCCCTTTTCCCAGGCCTGGGTCTCGATGCAGGAGTATCCGATCACCGTGAACACAGCGCGCTTCGAGAAAGAGTTCGGCTGGGCGCCGACCCACTCCACGGAGGAAACCTTCAAATCTTTCTTGGCCTCGCGAAAAAAGGGGTGAAAGCGAGGACCGATTCGCGGGACGTGAACCAAGATCCAGGATCCCGCCCGCCTCCGATCGTAGAAAGGGCTCGTCTCATGTCACGGAGCTTAGGGGAGAAGAAAGAGCAGGCTGGGAGGAAGGCCTACGAGTACGAGAAGCAGTATCACTGCTGCAGCCAGGCGACCCTCAGGGCCCTGCAGGAGGTGCTGGGCCTCGAGAATCCTCTGGCGCTCAAGGCTGCCAGCACGATGTGCGGAGGGGTTGCGCTCTCGGGACAGACCTGCGGAGCTCTTTCGGCTGGCGTCATGGCAATCGGCATGCAGAGGGGGCGCCAGAACTTGGAGGAAGGATTCGATGCGGTCCTGCGGGCCATGCTCCCGGCCAACAGGCTGGTGCGGTGGTTCGAATCCGAGTACGGGTCAGCCGTGTGCCGGGAGATCTCAGGCCTGGAGCTTTCGGAAGAGACCCTGAAGCTCATGGCCGCAAACCCCGAGGGAGCCTTGAAAGCCTTGGATCCGGCCATGGTCGAGAAGTGCGCCCAGATTTGCCGCAGAACCGCGGAAAAGGTTGTGGAGATCCTCGAGGGAGCGTCTGACTAGGCGGTTTCGCAAGCCGCTACTCGAAGGGATAACTCGCCCAGAGCTTGCCCTCGGCGTCGAAGGCCACGTCAAAGGGCTTCTTGCCCGGAGGCGGAGAAAAGTCAGCGGGGAGATCCGTTTCCACAAGGTTTTGCCCATCCCAGTAGAAGGCCACGATGCGGCTGTTGTCCGTATCGGCAACGACGATCCGGTTGTCCCCGGAAGTCGGCTGACCGCCCTTGGCCGCGACACCTCCCGGGTCGTCGAAGGACAGGTCGCCCCACTGGTCCACAGAGGCCACGCACGCCGGGCTGGCCCCGTCGATAGCAGAAAACCTGTAAAGCTGGTCGTTTCCGCCTCCGTCGACCACATACAGGATGCGGTTGCCTGGATCCACAGCCAAGCCGAAAGGCTGTTCGAAAACGTCTCCGCAGCCGCCGTCGATTGTTCTCCCATAAACAAGGCTTCGGGCGTTTCCATCGTATGTGAAGACGATGACCTTGGAGCCTGCGGCGAGAAAAACCCGATAGAGATTTCCTCCGAGAGGAAGGCTCTCGACGGCCCGAGGCGAGGGGATGGGCGATCCTGGCGATGTTTCGCTCGCCTCGGCAAGCAAAGTCTCCGGCCCGATGGGCACCGCTTCATCGAAGTCCGCCCTCAGGGCGAGAAGCCGGGGACGCGTGACGGATTCGTCCGAGACGAAGAGCAGGTCCTCGCCTCCCACATCGATTCCCCACGGGGTGAAGTTGCCGTCGGCAGGCGGAAGAAGCTGACCAGACGGTTCCTCGCCCGTGAACTTCCACACGGAACGGGACTGCCTTTCCACAAGGAACATTTCGTTCGACGGCGAGAAATCGAGGCTCCAGGGGACCAGGGTGATCACGACCGTCTCGTCGCTGTCGCTCCCGCAACCGGCTCCCAAGCTCAGGCCGAGCACGCACATCGTCCAGACGAAAAGGGACACAAAAGAGCCGCTCCGGCAGCTCTCCGAGGTTTGACCCAATGCCATGGTGAAGCTCCTTCGCCGAGGGATTTTCCGCTCCGGTTGCCGAAGCCATTCTCTCACAACGGAATGGAAACCTGAAGTCCTCCCATCAAGATCCGGCCGCCGAAGGAGAAACCATGGGAAAAAAGGATCTTCAGCGGCCTCTCTTTCATGGGAAACCCGAATCCAAGGCCGGGGCCCGACTCGCAGAGAGATCGCCCCTTCGATCGGAGGAGTTCGCGGCACCTGTTCTCAGCTAGAACCGGAAGGTCAAGTCGACTCCAAGGTGGAACACGTTTCCGCTCGACTTGAGGGTTTGGTTGCCCACATATCGATTGACGTCCCGGACGAACTCCTGCTCGAGAAGCCAATGGTATTGGAAGAACGCGTCCACGGAGATCGGCTTGGCCAGCATGCCCCAGGGAGCCGGGAAGGTATATCCGATTCCGACCGAGGGCACAATGCGATCGTTGCCGATCGGAAAAAAGCCAGAGGGCTGGCTTCTGACGGGAATAGGCTCGTAGGAAAGTCCGCCCCGGGCTTCCAGGCTGCGGCTGATCCTGTAGAGAACGCCCACGCGGGGGATCCAGATGTCGTGGAATTCAAAGGTGAGGCCCGTATCCGCAGGTCCTCCGTACTGGCTCCACCGGTAATAGCAGACGTCGGCGGCCACGGTGAGTCTCTCGCTCGCCTTGTAAGAACACCCCAACGTGAAGTTCTCGGGCGTGAAGCTCGAAACGTACGCCCGCTTCCAGAAAATCGAAATGCCGAATTCCGGCAGAACCAGACCGGGAAACTCGATCGCAAAGAGCTTCTGGGTGTAGACGTCCCAGCGCGAGCGCACCTTGTTTTCCTGGCGGTAGACCAGGCCGATGCGGATTCTCTCCGTGGGCCTCAACAAAAGGCCAGCAACGGCCGATGGCGCGCCGAACCGAGCCTTGAGATCGACCGAATTGCCGGGGCTCTGTGCAAAGACGACGTTCACCGGCGTGACGAGCTGACTGGCCAGACCGGCTCCGAAGTACAAGGCAGGGGTGATGCGGGAGGAGACCGCGCACTGCAAGACTAGGTTGCCATTGCCATCGCTGAAGATCGGGTCGAAAGGGTAAGGCTCCTCGATCACGCGGGTCGTAGCCAAGGCCTGGCGGGGGACGAACAGACCGGCTCCGATCGCGATCGGGACCGGCAGCTTCTTGGGCGTCAACCGCTGGATGGGCACGACGAGGCCCAGGGTCGGGCCTGCAATCGTGTCCAGGCCATTCGGGTTCGGGGGGAACTGGGGCAGGTCCGTTTCGGGCCCGTGCTGATACTCCAGGGTGATACTCGGTTTCGCCCAGTGAGCCCCTACAGTAACCTCCACGTCTCCTGTGAGGGCCAAGCAGGCCGGGTTGTGATAGACCGAAGCCCACCCTTCTGAAAGAGCGGCCATGGCGCCGCCGAGAGCCGTGCCCCGGGCGTCGGGGCCAAAGGTGTTGAAGAAGCCAGCCTCGGCTTGAACCGGCAGCAAGGCCGCAAGAGCGACCACGAGGGGCAACCACTGGCGCGCGGACCTCTGAAACATTGACCTCGCCGGTCGAGAAACCTCCTGAGGAGCGGGCCGACCGGGAACCCAAGCCTTCCTGGACGGTTCGCAGCAGATGAGCCCGATCATTCGGCGTACATCCTGTCGATCAACGTCTTGTACTTCTCTCCGACGACCCGCCTTTTGACTTTGAGGGTGGGCGTGAGCTCTCCTGTCTCCTGAGAAAACTCGTTGGGGAGCACGGTGAATTTCTTCAGGGTCTCATACCTGGGAAGCTGGGCGTTCACTTCGTCCACCGCATCCTGGAAAATCTTTCGGACCTCAGGGTGCTCGATGAGAGCCTTTCGGTCCTCGAAGGGGATGCCTTTCTCCTGCGCGAACGCCTCCAGCTCGGGGAAGCTCGGAACGATGAGGGCGGTCAGATACTTCCGCCTGTCTCCGATCACGCAGACCTGCTCGATGTACCGGTTGAGCTTCAACAGGTTCTCCAGGTTCTGGGGTGCGACGTTCTTCCCTCCAGCCGTGACGATGATGTCTTTCTTTCGATCCGTGATGTAAAGGAAATTGTCCTGGTCAAGATAACCGATATCACCCGTGGCGAACCAGCCGTCTTCGCTCAGAACCTCCCGGGTCTCCTCCGGCCGGTTATAGTATCCCTTCATGACGCTCGGTCCTCGCACGAGGATTTCTCCGTCGGGCGCGATCTTGACTTCGAGATTGGGCAAAGGCTGGCCCACAGAGCCGAGCTTGAAATGGGTCGGCCGGTTGGCCGAGATCACCGGCGTGGTCTCGGTCAGCCCGTATCCTTCCAAGATCAGGATGCCGGCTGCGTGAAAAAACTCCGCGATTTCCCTCGCCAGCGGCGCCCCGCCGGACACGAAGAACCGGAGCCTTCCCCCCATCCGCTCCCGGAGCTTCCGGAAAACGAGACGGTCCGCTATGGCGTACTTCGCCTTGAGCGACAGGGGAACGTCTTTCTTGGCCTGTACCAGCTTGCTTACCTGGGCCCCCACGTCCAGGCTCCAGTGAAAGATTTTCTTCTTGGCAGGGGGTTCGGCCTCCACCGTTCCCAGAATCCGGGCGTGCATCTTTTCGTAAAGCCTTGGGACGCTGCACATCACAGTGGGCCGGATCTCCTGGATATTCTCCGGCACCTTGTCAATGCTCTCGGCAAAGGCGATCGTTCCCCCCACATAGAGGACTGTGTAATAGCCAGCCATTCTTTCGAAGGAATGGCTCAGCGGAAGAAAGCTCAAGGCAATGTCCGTCTCGCGGATCGGAATCACCTCCCGGACGCCCCGGATATTGGAAAGAAAGTTCTCGTGGGTGAGCATGACGCCTTTGGGGAGGCCGGTGGTGCCTGAGGTATAAATGAGCGTGGCGAGGTTTTGCGGCTGAACCGCGTCGAGCCTCCGCCCGAGTTCCTTCGGGTCCCCCTTTTCCTCGCCCAATCGTTGAACCTCCTCAAAGGTCGTCACCCATTCCTCGCTGTGCGGGAGGGCCGGATCCATGAGGATGGCTTTCTTTAAATGGGGCAGGCGGCCGCGGACTTCCTCAATTTTCTTCAGCTGGCTCTCGGTCGAGACCACAACGAACCGGGAGGCGGAGTCGTGGATGATGTGTTCCACCGCATCCGGGAGGTTGGTGGCATAAATCGGCGCGTCAAACGCATTGAGGGACAGGACGGCCAGGTCCGCGAAGGTCCATTCAGGCCGGTTCTCGCTGAGAAGGGCCACGCACTCGCCTTCTTCGAGTCCGAGGCAAAGAAGCCCCAGGGAAAAGGACCGCACATTGCGTCCCCATTCTTGCCACGAGATGTCGACCCAGGCCCCTTTGCGCTTGACCTTAAGGGCGGTCCGGGAACCGTACCTGTCAACTCTCGACCAAAACACCTTGCCGAGGCTCGTTTCTGTCATGGCGGACCTCCTTGGCGGGAACGCGAGGCGGGCCAGCGGGATGACTCTATCGGAATCGGCGATCGCGCGTCAACCCGACCATTTCGGCTTCGGCGACAAGAGAATGAAAAAAAGCCGCCGATTCCCGGCTGGGAATCGGCGGCATCAGTCAGGGAAGAAATCCGGGATCCCTCGAGCGAGTCACGGCTGTTGCGAACTGGATCGGCTACAGAAGAGGTCGCCTCACGACGCTGTGCGATGCCACGGGATCTCCTGAGCGGCGGCCCCTTGCAGGATCCCTTCCCCCCCCTTTCAGGTCGCAGACGGGTTGCCCCCGTTTTCGCTTTCTCTTTTCGCTGCCAGCTCCACGGGAACGACGGGGGCCTGCGGGTGCTTCAGAGCGCTTTCGCAATGAGTTCGGCGATGTCCACGACCTCGACTTTTTCTTCTGCTCCCTTTGCCTTGATGCCGTCTATGAACATCGTCAGGCAGTACGGACAGGCCGTGCCGACGATGGAAGCGCCGCAAGCCAGAGCGGCTTCGCTCCTTTTTTCGTTGATGCGGATGCCCCGCGTCTCCTCCATCCACATCCGGCCCCCACCGGCGCCACAGCAGAAGCTCTTGTGGCGGATCCGGTCCATCTCCACCAGGCGGGCCCCTGGCAGGGCCTGGAGAACCCTACGCGGCTCGTCGTAGATGTCGTTGTAGCGGCCCAGATAACAAGAATCATGGTAGGTGATCAGACCCTGGACAGCCGATGCGTTTTTAAGCGGGAGCCGGCCTGTGGCAATGAGCTCCGACAGGAGTTCCGTGTGGTGGACCACCTGGTACGTGCCGCCGAACTGCGGGTACTCTGCCTTGAGCGTGTTCAAGCAGTGCGGGCAGAGGGTGAGGATCCGGTTGAACTTGTAATTCTTCAGGACGTCCACGTTGCCCTGCATGAGGGTCTGGGCCAGGTATTCGTTGCCCATTCTGCGGGCCGTCTCGCCGCAACACATCTCCTCGGTCCCGAGAATGGCGAAAGATACGTTGGCCGCTTGGAGGATCTTGACGAGGGCCGTGGTCACTTTCTTGGACCGGTCGTCGAAGGAGCCAGCGCAGCCGACCCAGAAGAGGTAGTCGGTTTCGCCCACCTCGGCCAGGGTTTTCACGTCGAGATCGCCCACCCAGTCAGCGCGGGTCGAGTACCCCATGGACCAAGGGTTGTAGTTGGTTTCCATGTTGCGGAAAACCGCTTGGACTTCGGGAGGGAACCGGCTTTCGGTCAGGACCAAGTACCGCCTCAAGTCGATGAGCTTCTGGATGTGCTCGATAAAGACCGGGCAGTTCTCCTGACAGGCCCGGCAGGTGGTGCAATCCCAGATTTCGTCCTCCGTGACGACCTCCCCGATGAGAGGTTTTTCCAGTATGGCTTTCTCGGCCTCCGAGAGGGCCTCTGCAGGCTTGCCCGAGACCAGGATCTCCCCTTTTTCGCGCAGGTGGAGCTTGAGATGGTGAATGACCCGGCTCGGGCTCAAAGGCTTCTGGGTGAGAAAGGCCGGGCAGTTCTCCTGACAGCGGCCGCACTCGGTGCAGGCGTACTCGTCGAGAAGTTGTTTCCAGGTGTACTCCTCAATCTTCGAGACACCGTAACTCTCGACGGTCTCGTCCTCGAGGTTCATCTTCGTCAGCTCTCCCTTGGGACGAAGGGAGCGGAAGAAGATGTTAGGGATCGCGCCGAGCAGATGGAGGTGCTTCGAGAAGGGAATGTAAATCAGAAACGCCAGAATGATGAGGTTGTGGATCCACCAGAACGTGGCGAACAGGGCCTGTTGGGAATGATAGGCCGCCATGTCCGGGAGAACCGGGCCGCCGAGCCACGCGCTCACGAGGAGGGAAACAGGAGCCCATCCCGAGGGATCGATGAACGGTTCGCCTTCGAATTTGGCCAGATTCATCTCGGCGCCCCGGGCGAGGAACATGAAGACAATCAGAACGAGAATCAGGCAGATGATGATCGTGGCGTCCACCTTGGCATGGGGGTCGTCGGTCTCCAGGCGGAGCGGTTTCTGAACGTACCTGCGATAGAGGGCGACAGCCAGGGCACCCAACACCCCCAGGCTCACGAGGTCGATGGCCAGGTTCAGGGGCATGTACAAAAAGCCGAGGTGCAAGGGATCGAGAAGAGTCCGGTAGGTGAAACCGGGCCAGACGCCTTTCACGAAGCCTTCCACCGTGCCCACCGTAATGAGCAGGAAGCCCCAGAAGATGATAAAGTGGCCCCAGCCCGCAGGCTCCCTCACGACCCTCTTCTGGCCGAAAACGAAAAGCAGGACCCCTTTCAGGCGCTCGGGAATCTGGTCGAAGCGGTCCTCCTTTGCTCCGAGCAGAAGAATCTTGACGAGCTTGTAAGCCACCTTTCCGAAGACCCACAGAGCTCCGAAAAACAGCAGCAGCGTGAGAAGGTTGGTTGGGGTGCCTCCCGGGTACCATCCAGGCAGATGTCCTGTCATGGGGCGGCTCCTTCTTGTGACGAAAGACCGTTACGGATCCAGAAGGGATAGGATTGACTGCGTCCCTCCGGGCCCGCCGCAGCCCTGGGCGGCCCTGGTTGCACAAAGGGGCCCCGGGCCGCGGCCAGGGGAGTTCAGTCCTGCGCTTTGAGCTTCTTCACCTCCTCGGTGAGGAGGGGCACAATCTTGAACAGATCCCCGACGATCCCATAGTCGGCCTTCTGGAAGATGGGAGCTTCCGGGTCCTTGTTGATCGCCACGATGACCTTGGAGGTCCGCATCCCGGCCAGATGCTGAATGGCGCCCGAAATTCCGCAGGCCACGTAAAGATTGGGATTCACGACCTTGCCGGTCTGGCCAACCTGCATCGAATGGGAGGCGAAGCCCGAATCCACGGCCGCTCTCGAAGCGCCGACCGTGGAGCCGGGGCCGAACGCGTCGGCCAGGTCCCAAAGGATCTTGAAGTTTTCGGCGCTCTTCATGGCCCTTCCGCCGGACACGATGATCGTGGCCTCGGTGAGATCCACCCGTTCGGAGGCACCCTTTACGATTTCTTTGAGGATCGCCTTGAGATCGTCCTGCGAAACCTTTACATCCTTCTTCACCACCTCGGCTTTCCGCGAGGCGTCAGCGGCCCCCACGGCAAGAACATTGGGCCGGATGGATGCCATCTGGGGGAAAGATTCCGGAATCACGGCTTCGACGATGCACTTGCCGGCATAGATCGGCCGGGTCGCAACGAGCTTGCCGTTTTCCATGCGGAGATCCACACAGTCGCTTGCGAGCCCCGTGTTCAGGCGGGCCGCCACCCGAGGCAGAAGGTCCTTGCCCAGAGCCGTGGCTCCGCCGAGCAGAATGCTTGGAGTTCCCTCTTTTGCCGCATCAGCGATCACCTTGGTGTAGGCGTCTGTCGTGTAGTTCTTGAGGAGTTCGGAGTCGAAAAGCAACACGCGGTTGGCCCCATAAGCGCCCAGGTCCGCTGCGAGCGCCTCGACGCCGGAGCCCAGCAGCAAGACCGTGACTTCCTCACCGGACTGCGCCGCAAGCTCCTTGGCCTTGGAAATCATTTCGAGGGTCACTTTCTTGAGTTTGCCGTCGCGCTGTTCTGCGATCACCCAGATTCCCTTTGCCATCTTTCCTTCTCCTTATGAATTCATTCGAAAGGTTTCGGCTTTCCGGTTCCCAAACGCGCGGGCGGCCTCAAATCACCTTGGCTTCTTCCCTGAGAAGTTTCACCACCTGGGCCGCAACTTGCTCGGGCTCTCCTTCGAGAATTTTTCCGGCCTGTCTTTCGGGGGGCAAAGAGAACCGGGTGATCTTCAACTTGGACCCCTTCTCGCCCACGTCCGTGGCCGCGAGGCCGCTCTTGGCCAGATCGACCAGGTCGATGGGCTTCTTCTTTGCCTTCATGATGCCGGGCAGGGACGCGTAACGGGGCTCGTTCAGTCCCTTCTGAGCTGCGAAGAGCGCCGGAAGGGAAACCTGGATCACCTCCTTGGCTCCTCCCTCAATTTCCCTCTCCGCCACGGCGCTCTTGCCGTCGGCGGCGATTTCGAGCTTGGTCACCACAGACACGTGGGGAATGCCCAGCATCTCGGCCAGGGCGGCAAAGACTTGGGAATTGTCGAGGTCCACGGCCTGCTTGCCGGCGAGAAGGATCTGGAAGGGCAGCTTTTGGATCGCGGCGGCTAGAGCCTTGGCGGTGGCGTAACTGTCTGCCCCTTCGAAGGCCGCGTCGTTGAGGTGGACGCCTTTGTCGGCACCCATGGCCAGGGCGGTCCGGATGGCCTCCGTGGCCCGCTGAGGCCCCATGGAAACGATCGTCACTGTGCCGCCAAACTTTTCCTTGATGCGCAGCGCCTCTTCGACGGCGAACTCGTCATACGGGTTCATCACGTACTTGATGCCCTCTGTGAGGATCCCCGTGCCCTGGGGGTTGACTTGGATCTTGGTCTCTGTGTCCGGCACCTGTTTCATGCACACCACGATATCCACGGCCTTACCTCCTCTTGGGGTGAATCGGAAAACTGGACTTATGGGAAAGACCTGCTCCTTCTCCCTTCGTTCAAGTCCCCGGACCCTAGGGCGCTTGCCGGTCCAAGGAGGCCTCGGGGTTCCCAGGCGAATCCGTCCTGCAATTTTTGGCTTTCAACCCCTCGATGAAAAGATCGCTCATCTGCTTGATGCATTGCTCGAGCGTGTACTTGGGCTTTTTTGCGAGCACCCAGTAGAGGGACATTTCGTCCAGTGCGCCGAAAATGGCCCTCTTGGCAATGGCCGGCATGATGTCCTTCTGAATGCATCCCTTCGCCTTACCCTCTTCGATGATCTCCCCGATCAAATCCAGATACTGGAGAAACTTGACCGGCACATACCGGCGCATGAACTTGCTCGACTGCCTGAGCTCGATCTGGAGAACCTCGGCGAGATACTTGTCTTCCCGAAGCCGCATGAGGTGGGTCGCCACGAAAACCCGGATCTTTTCGAGGGGGTGATCCACCTTGGCGAGTTCTTCCTGCATCCGGCGGATCAGGTTCTCCATCCGCTCTTCGAAAAGAGAAATGAGAATATCGTCCTTGTTTTTGAAATACAGGTAGATCGTGCCGTCGGCGACGTTGGCCTCGCGGGCGATTTCGGAGACCTTGGCGTTGTAGAAGCCCTTTTTGGCGAAGACCTTGACGGCGGCCTCAATGATTTGCTCGTGTTTGTTCCGTTCCCGGTCACGCAGGGCCATGTTCCGGCATCCACTCGGCTGGAAGGAAAGGCGGGGAAGGCTGACCGGTTCGGCTCGCATGCCCCCCCTGGTGAATGAGCCTTCATTCAGGAACTTACCATCCTGCGGTCCGGTTGTCAAGAAAAGGCGCCACGACCCGGGGCGACCGGCCCGATCAACCCGGGAAGGGAAAAACGATCCCGATTTTGGTCGATCGCCACAAGGAGCCCCCTGAAAGGCTCCACGAAGCCGGTTTGGACAGTCGAGCAATGGCCGAAAAGGAAATTTGGGCAGGGTCGACACACGCTTGCGCCCAGGCGAGAAATTCCAGCGGCGTGCCTCCCCCTTACGCCGGCAATTCCTGATGAATGTTATAGCCGAGTCTCCTGGAAATTTCTTCGCCCGCTTCCTTCACGGCAGGCGCGAGTTCCTCGGCCACCTTTTTGTCCGGCATCCTCATGGCAGGGCCCGAGATCGAGATCGCGGCAACGACGTTTCCGGTGTAATCTCGGATGGGAGCCGCAATACACTTGACGCCCTCTTCGAACTCCTCGTCGTCGAGGGCGTAACCTTGTTTAGCCACTTTCTTCAGGTGCTCGACGAGGGCCTTTGGGTCGGTAAGGGTCTTGGCGGTTCTTTTTGCGAGCTGTTCCGGAAGGCGTTTGCGGATCTCTTCCTCGGATTCCGAGCAGATCAGAACCTTGCCCACGGCAGTACAGTAAGCGGGCAGCCTAAGCCCCACACGGGAAGCCACTCGGACGGTCTGGTTGGCCTCCACCACGTCGATGTACACCACGTCCTGATTGCGCATGATGGCCAGATAGCTCGTCTCGTTCGTTCGATCCGCGAGTTTTTCCAGCGTGGGTCTCGCCTGCCGCAGGAGGCCCATCTGGCGGATAAAAGTCTGACCCAGTTCCAGGCTTTTCAGGCCGAGACGATAGTTTTCCGTGGATTTGTTCTGCTCGATGTATCCTCTCGCTTCCAAGGTGGCGAGAAGCCGGAAGATGTTATTCTTGTGCAGCTTGAGCTTCTTGCTCAATTCGGTGACACCGAGTTCGATCGCGTCGCCCTTGAATTCCTCCAGAACGTCCAGAGCGTGGGCAACGGATTGGATGATATAGTTGGATTTTTCTCTCTTTACCATGGCATAAAACCCCTCATGTTTCGACCTACAAGGACCCAAATACCCGTTAACAATGTTATATATCCTCTCGAAAAAATCCAATTTTGTCAAGGCATTTGGACAAAAAGTTTTCAGGGGCGGGAGGACATCTCGGGTCTGCGGATGACCTGGGAGGCGTCCTGAAGATCCTTAAGTAGATCTCCCATGGTTCTGCCCAAGACCGGATGAATCAGGCCAGGATCGATTTCGCAGAGAGGCTCCAGGACGAACCTTCGCTGGGGAACGCCCGGATGGGGAAGCCGCAAGTCCGGCTCGTCGAGAATCAGGTCATCAAAAAACAGCAGATCCAGGTCCAGGGTTCTCGGGCCCCATTTTTTTGCCCGAACACGGTGATAAGACGACTCGATCTTCTGGAGGTTCCGAAAGAACGCTCTTACGTCCAAAGAGGTCTCGATCTGGATGACCCGGTTCAAGAACCACTCCTGGTCCTTGACTCCGAAAGGCTCTGTCTCGTACACGGACGACATCCCCCGGAGACGGTTGCGCCGATCCTCCAAGAGACGGCGCACGGCGCCGTTCAGGTAACCCAGCCGGTCGCCGAGGTTCGACCCCTGCGAGACTGTCGCCAGATGCAGCGGCGGGGCAATCAGAGAACCCTGCACGAAGCCCCCGATAGGACTTCTTCGGCTTTGCGGATTCTGTACAAAGCTTCTTCGAGCCGATCTTTGGCCGCAGTCAGGGAAACACGGAAGTAGCCTTCCCCGTGTTCACCGAAGCCCACGCCAGGGGTTACGACCACCCCGGTGTTCAGGAGAAGGGCCCTGGCAAAGCTGCGGGAGTCGCCCTTTCCCGGGACCGGACACCAAACGTAGAACGTCGCTTTGGGGACGAAAGGATTCAGACCGCAAGCCCGGAGCCCGTTCACGACCAGGTCCCGTCTTTCCTGGTAGATGCGGCTCAACTCGCCCGGCACCTTCCCGTTCCGCTCGAGCGCCTCGATCCCGGCGTACTGGATGGCCTGGAAGAGGCCGGAGTCAATGTTGGTCTTCACCTTGCCGAGGGCCGCTACGGCCCGCTCGTTTCCCACACAGAATCCGATCCGCCAGCCGGTCATATTGAATGTCTTGGATAGGGAATGAAACTCGATTCCCACTTCCCGGGCGCCTTCGGTTTCAAGAAAGCTGGAGGGGCGGTAGCCGTCAAAGGCGATCTCCGAGTAGGCGGCGTCGTGACAGACGAGCACGCGGTACCGGCGCGCAAAAGCCACCACCCGCTCGAAAAAATTCTTTTCGGCCGTCGCGGCCGTAGGGTTGTTCGGGTAGTTGATGTAGAGGATTTTCGCCCTCCGGGCCGTCTCCTCCGGCACGGCGTCCAGATCCGGAAGGAACCCCGCCTCTTCCCGCAGAGGCAACGACACCGGAAAGCCCCCGGCAAAGAGGATGGCGACTTTGTACACCGGATAGCCCGGGTCCGTGTACAGACCCACGTCCCCCGGATCCAGGAAGGCCAGGGGAAGGTGGGCGATCCCTTCCTTGGACCCGATCAGGCTGACCACCTCTGTCACCGGATCGAGATCCACCCCGAATCGCCTGCGGTACCAGCGGGCGACCGCCTCCCGAAACGGAAGAAGCCCCTCGTAGCTTGGGTACCGGTGGTTGGCCGGTTCGGCCGCTGCCCTGGCCAAGGCCCGCACAATGGGCTCCGGTGTGGGCAGGTCCGGATCTCCTACCCCCAGGTCGATGATGTCTTTTCCTTGTGCCCGCAGGCTGGCTTTGGCTCGATCGATCTCGGCGAACAGATAGGGAGGCAGATCCAGAATTCTCTTGGCCACGGGGATCTCTTCCATAAGAAAAAACCTCACGTGCGGGGAAGCAGGCGGGCCGGCCCGGTCCCCAATGCTTCAAACGTCCCAGGCCGCAACGGTGTTCACGAGGCTTCCGATCCCCTCGATCCGGATTTCGATTCGGTCACCCGGTCGCATGGGACCGACCCCTGCCGGCGTGCCGGTAGCGATCACGTCGCCCGGGTGGAGCGTCATGACCCAGGAAATGAAATGCACCAACTCAAAGGGATCGAAAACCAGCTCCCGCGTATTGGAGCATTGCCTGCGCTGGCCGTTGAGAAAGGACTCGACGGCCAGCCCGACGGGGTTCAGAGAAGTCTCGATCCAGGGCCCCAAGGGACCGAACGTGTCGAAACTCTTCGATCGGGTGAATTGCACGTCCTTTGCCTGAAGGTCGCGGGCTGTGACGTCGTTGAAGCAAGTGTACCCCAAAATACAGCTTGCCGCCTCCTCCCGGCGGATCCGGAAGGATGGCCTCCCAATCACGATGGCCAGTTCCGCCTCGTAATCCACCTGACGGCTGCATTCAGGGTGCCGGATCTCCTGTCCGGGCCCGATTACGGAGGTCGAAGGCTTGAGGAAAAGCATGGGTTCATCGGGAAGAGGCAAGCCGAACTCGGCCGCATGGTCCCGGTAGTTCAGGCCGATGCAGACGACCTTGGAGGGTTCGCAGGGAGCAAGAAGCCGGACGCGGTCGGTCGGAATTCTCTCGCCCGAAGGCTCCAAGCCCTCAAAAGGAGGCGCCCGGAGGGCCACCACCCCGTCTCCCTCCAGGATCCCGTATCGAGTCTCTTGGCCGAACAGGTAACGGATCAAGCGCATAAGGGATTCCCGCACAACAAGGCCCTGAAAAAATTTCATATACCCCATCGAGCATGACAAATCAATTCACTGCCCTTGCACGGCACGGTGACGTCAAAGTTTGGGGTGAGATGGGTGAGAGGTGGGCGAGGGGTGTGTGATCCGGCCAAGGTTTAGCAAGTGGGGATAGCGCAGGAAGGAGCGTTTTGGGGTTGGGGA
>Ga0101944_10001779_pt1 | contig 40853 bp, 27 predicted proteins | sample DewCreD2012metaG_FD_75245 | JGI IMG/M metagenome (GOLD analysis project Ga0101944, IMG submission 75245) | Hot spring sediment bacterial and archeal communities from British Columbia, Canada, to study Microbial Dark Matter (Phase II) - Dewar... ... | reverse complement strand
GGCCAACTACAGGAAAATGCGCGACATCGTCGAAGAGATGACTACACTGAACATGGCGCTGCTAAAAGAGCAGACCAGTCCGTAAGGTCGAATCTGGCTCTGAAAACTTTTGACTGTCGAGTAAATAACCGCGCCGGTGAATCCCGCCTTCGCCATGTTTTCGAGGTCGGCGGTGATGCCTTCCTTCGTGATCTGCCCTTGGAGCCAATGCCAGGCGTAGGCGCGGATTCGCGCCTGCTTCGGAGGATTCCGGAACGCCTCCTCCAAGTGCTCGGCCGCAGGGGCGGCGAGCATTCCGATAATAACCAACGCCCAAAGCGTGGCGGCGAAAACATTCTTCCTAATTGTCATTGTGGTATCCTTTCACGCTGTCGAAGTTTTCTTATTATTCTGCCGGTCATCATTCATCATGTGTTTCTTCTCTTCAAGGGTTCGCAGTTTCCCGTATTTCAAAATCGCGCCAGCTTCGAACGGTCTGGCCATCGGCGTCTTTGATTTCCGCAAAGATCAGGTAGAGGCCTGCCTCGTTGGGCATGGCGATTTGCACCGGAAACTCGACGCGTTCGCCCACAGCGGCACGGCCCTCAACGGTCCATTCCGCGACTCTCTTCTTCTCAATCTCCGCGTCCTCTTCGGGCGGCAACAAGAGCACGCCCGCGGTGAGGAGATTACGATCTCCCTTGAGGACGGCGATCTTGATGTTTCCGCTCCAGTCATTCAGGCTGTCGTTGGCGATGGCGGCTGGAATCTTCATCGTTGCGCCCGCCTTTGCCGACACGTCAAAGAAAGCCAGCATGACGCCGACGGGGGCGGAAGCGTCCTTCATGAAACGGAAGAACTGCTTCTCAATGCGGGGAATGGTGACATCATCCACCACATGACGGTCACTGCCGTGCAGGTAGGGATTCCAGAGAACCCCGATGCAGCCGGGTTTGCGCCGCCGCGCTTCATATTCCGCCGCCTGGTAACGGGCGCGGACTACATAACGGTCGCCGGGCGAAGCCTTTGGGTCCATTCGGGTGAGAAACATGCTGGGAAACATGGCCGACACTTTTCCGCCCGAACGCAGGAAGACGCCGCAGAATTCGTTGACGATCCAGCCGGGCTTCAGCGGGACCTTTTCCACGTCGGGCCGATGGACCGCATTGGGAAACTCCTCCTTTTCCGCATACGCCATGCCGATGCTTTCCATTGAATAGTTCTTACTCCAGCCGGAATAGGGATGCCTTTCATAGGTGACATCGCCCGGGACGCCGGTGGGCGCCCAACTGCAATCCCAGGGACGATTGGAGAGGTCGAGGTGGCGAACGGCCGCAATTGCCGGATGCAGTTCCTCCTTGTCGTGCGTCTCGTTGGAGGCGTCCCAGATGATCACGCAGGGATGGTTGGCCCGTTCGTGAATCCACTGGGTGAACATGGCCGCCAACGCCGCCGGCTTTGAGCCGCGGGCCCCCGAGAGAGCTTCGTCCTGGATCATCACCCCCTCTTCGTCGGCGATGCGATACCAGAGTTCCGGCATGAAATCGAAGGCGCTGCGCGCCGCGTTGCCGTTGATGTCTTTGATGTTCCGCAGGGCTTGACGCGCATAATCCTCGCGCCAGACATGATCCTGGAGCTCCGGGTGTTCCATGAGATCGGTGACGTTGAGGACGCCGGCGCCGCGCAGGAAGACATGCCGCCCGTTCAACGTAGCGGCGCCGGTCTTCGGATTAATGCGAAACTCACGCATGCCGAAACGGTCGTCGAGACGGTCGGTGACCGTTCCCTTGCCGGGGTCTTTCGCTTCGACGGTGAAAGCGTAGAGATGCGGCGATTCAGGCGACCAGAGTTTGACTTGCGGAAGCTGGACCACACAGTCGAACTCCTTTTCCGCGCCGGGTTCAAGGGAAAGTGTCTGAGGTTCGGAAATGGCGAACGCCTTCTCAGAGCCGACCTCGCGCACCACGACCGTGACGCTGATGCTGCGGGATTCGCCACCGGTATTGTGCACCAGCCCGGCAAAGCGCACTGAACTATCGGCCAGCTGAGGCACGGCCTGGGCGCGCACGATCCGTGGCGACCCGGAAAGAATCAGACAGACCGAATCATAGACGCCCGGCATACTGCCGCCCCAGAGATTATTCTTGGGAACCTCCGACTTCATGTCGTGCACGCGCCCCCCGATGCGAAGCACGATTTCGTTTTCGGCGCCGCCGCCCTTCAGAGCATCCCGCACGTCGAAAACGCCAGCGGTCCGGATCATGTTGTGCTCGCCGACATCTTTTCCATTCACCCACGCCTTGACGCCCCAGCGGGCCTTGGCGACTCGCAACAGGGCCACCTCTGGAATCGCGCCATTGATTTTGACCGTGCGGCGATACCAGTAAGCGGAAAAACCCAGGGCCTTATTTGCTTTGTTTTCCTGGTTGCGCATCTTTTCCGCCTCGTCTTTGGGAAGCCCCTTGTGTCGTCCCAGCATGTCCTCGTGCCCTGCGCCAAGCGGCGACAGCGGCTTGCCCCAGCCTGGTTTGGCCAGCTTGACCACGCCGGGCACGGGGACGGTGTGGGGGAAGTTTTCGGGTTTGGCCGCGCCATCGTTGCCTTCGATTTGCCATGCGCCATCCAGTGGGATGAGAATGCGGGGAGCATCGCCGGCATCGGCTTGGGCCATCACGGAAGCAAGACAAAGCATCGTGGCGCACATAATCACCCTCCATCGGTCGATCTCTTTCTCAAGGGGTCTTTTCGTTAGAGTCGCCATTAGCTTCTGCCTTTCTGTCTTCCCATCGCGGCTTTCAGCGCGGCGGCCAGGTCCGCCTTGGCTTTTGCATATTCCGGCTTGCCGGCAAGATTGGTCCACTCGTTCGGGTCGTTGTCGTGGTCGTAAAGTTCCTCCTGATCGCGTCCATACGTAATGTAGCGGAAGCGCTCGGTGCGGATGCCCTGGATGGATGGCGTGTGATACGTCACCGCAGGATGGGGCCAAGGGGCGGACGGATTCTTCAACAATGGCACGATGCTGCGACCGCTCAACTCGTGGCCGGGTTCCTGCAGGCCGCAGAGTTCGACCAGCGTGGGATAAATATCCTGGAGGCTGACGACGCGTTCGCACGTGGCCCCCGGTTTTGTCATCCCCGGCGCTCGGACCAGAAATGTGACGTGCGCGGTCTGGTCCCAGACCATGAATTTTGCCAGGCGCGATTTCTCGCCCACGTGCAGGCCGTGGTCCGCCCAGACAACGACGATGGTGTTGTCCTTGTGCGGACTTTTGTCCAGCGCTGTCATCACGCGGCCGAGCAACTCGTCCGCAGCGCTGATCGCCGCCAGATAATGGCGCAGATAGGTTTTCCAGAGTCCGGCGTCCTTCAACTTCGCGAACCTTTGCCGCATGAGATTATCCTTCTTGCCGGCCTCCGGCACGTCGTCGAGGTCGTCTTCTTTGTATCCGGGCGGAGGAAAGGCGATTTCGTCTTCGGGATACAGATCGAGAAAACGCCGGGGCACGGTCAACGGCACATGCGGATAGAAGATGCCGTGGGCCAAAAAGAACGGCTTGTCGTAACTCCTGGCCAGGAGTTGTTCCGTTTCGGCCACCAGACGAAAATCGGCGATTTCGCTTTCTGTGGCTACGCCATAGCCGAAAACTTCGCTAATATCGAGGCTTTCGCGAGGGTTCGGTTTCGGCTTGGGCGCGTAGCTTCCCCACTCCCCCGGATCGTCCCACATGCGTTCATAAACATGCGGCATCGTGCGACTGCTTTCATGGAATATCTTGCCCCGGGTCATCGTGTAGCGGCCGGATTCCCGAAAAACCTGCGGCAAGGGTTTTATGGCCATCAGTTCCGGCGTGTTTTCCCATTTCTGGCCGTTCTTGAATACGCCCGATCGCCACGGCGCCAGTCCGCTCATGATGGCGGTGCGTGACGGCATGCAGGCCGTGCCGGGGCAGAAGGCCCGGGAGAAGCGCACGGAAGACGCCGCCAGTTTGTCCATGTTCGGCGTCTTCATGCCGGGATAATTCCTCAGAATCGTCGGGTAGTCGTTGAGGTCGTCAATGGCGACCAACAGCACATTCCACGGCTTGCCGTTGGGGGCTTGTGTGGATGAACCGGCGGCCCAGCCGAAGGATGGTATGACCGTTGCGCCGGCAGCCGCTGCCACCGTTTTCAGAAAATCCCGCCGGTTCCATGTCAATGAGCCGATGGGGTTGCGGCAAGTTGATTCTTGTTGAGTATTCATGTCGTTCTTTCTTTTCTATCTTAATGCCTCTCACCATCACTCGTGAGCGCTCGCTTTACCCCCAAAAACAAGTTTTAACAGTTCGTGTCGCAGGCCGGCTTTGACGTCTGCAAGCGCGCCATCGCCCGCCAGATTATGCCACTCATGCGGATCGCTGCGGTGATCGTAAAGTTCTTCTTCTCCATTCTGGCAAAGCGTGTAGCGATGCGTCGCGGAGCGGACGGAGTGGTGGATGCCGGTGTCCTGCCGCACCGATGACAGCGCGACGGGCGGGCCATCCCACTGGCCGGCTGCGGGGTCCTGGAGCAGCGGACGAAGTGAGTAGCCATCGAGGGCGCGTTCATTGCCGCCGGCGTTGGGGTGTCGCGGAAGGCCGCACAGGTCAATCAGCGTCGGATAGATGTCTATGAGCGTAACGGGCGTCCGGCAGATTTGCCCGGCGCCGTCCATCAGGCGCCGCAGATTCGGCGCTGGGGCAAACGGAATCCGCCCCATGCCCGCGAGGGCGTTGTTCAGATCGTCGCAGATGATGAAGACAACGTTCATGGGAGGAGGCATCACAGGAAATCTTTTTGATTCAGGCGGCTACAGCCAGGAAGTCCAGAGCGTCTTTCCGGCGACGAAGACGCCCAGAAAAGCAATCGTCGCGTTGACAACACGGCGGAATACCGCCGGCGAAACCCCGCGCGACAATTGATGCCCGGCCCAAAGCGCGGCCAGCGCCGGGACGCACGCGAGCGCCGAAAGCAGCCACAGCGTCGCGTCCCGCACAGCCGGATCATAAACCATCAGCGCGATGCGATAAAGCAGTTGGACGATAAAGATAAACTGGATCGTCGCCTTCATGGTGAGGGGATTTTCGGTCCGCGAATACAGATAGATGACAATGGGCGGCCCGCCGGTGACAAACGCTCCGGCGAGAAAGCCGGCAAACACGCCCATCGGCAAGGCCGCGGCGCCGGAGCAGCGGCGGCGCCGTTGCCCCGCCCGCATTCCCGCGAGGCCAATCCAGATCAGATAGCCCGCCAAGGCCAGCCGGAACAAGGGCCTGTCGCCAAACACCGCGATAAAGGCGTATCCGGCGGGCGTTCCCAGGAGACCGCCCACCAGCAACAGGGCGCTCTGCTTCCAGTCCACGCGGCCATGTTCGTGAGAAAGCCACAGCAGCGCGATCAAAACGATCAGCGCCGTGACCGACACCACCGCCGCCATGGGGCCCATCGCGTGCGGCATCAGCGCCAGCAGCGCCATCGCAACAATGCCATACCCCAACCCCGTGAATCCATGAACCCAACCAGCCAGCGCCAGAATGGCCGAAATCCAGAAGGCTTCCGTCATCGAGAACATGAGCCAGCGGCCTGCCTTCGATCCTTGAGATTCCACAACGCCGACAGGCGGCGGACTTGTTCATAGGCCGGCTTGCGGCTGAAGTCCTCGCGCAGCAATCCCTGAAACGCCATCCAGGGATAACGGTATCGCTCGTTGACGTGGCCGATCAGGTAGTCGTGCCACAGCGTCATCGCGTCGGCGGCGCCCCAGAATGTCGCGCCCTCGACGCCGGGCATGACGTGAAAAAAGGGAAGGAACTCGGCGACCCAGTCGGCCTGCGCCTGTTCGGACCAAGGGCGGTCGCGCCAGACGCGGTCGGGCGCCTGCATGGGGCGATTGCGCGTTTGGAGCGCGGGTTTTTCCGCGCTCGAAGGAATAATCAGTTCGCTCATCTGGATGGGCAGGCCGAACCACCGGCGCCATTGCTCGATGGCGAGCCGTGTGTCGAAGAGGCTGCACGGCAGATGCCGCTGCAAGCCGAGAATATCCACCTGCGCGCCACGCGCCTGGCAGCGTTCGATAAACTCCCGGACCGGGATGAGAGATTGCTCGTTGCGCGGGAAGAGACAGTTCTTTGCAAACCACGTTTCCTCTTCGTCGTAGAAGTTGATCATCACGCGCGTGCGCGGCGAGCGCTCGCGGACGATATCGTGAACCGCGACGGTCTCTCGGATCGCTTCTTCGACCGGTCGCCATCCGAATCCCGCCTGAACCGGCTCGTTGATCAACTCAATGATGTCAAATTGATTGGCGTAGCGGGTCATGATTTCGCGGGCGCGGGCGCAGCTGCGCTGGAAAAACTCCTCCGCGTTCAGATTCTTGTGCCAGCTGTCTCTTTCCCAAAAACTGTGCCAGATCAGCGCGTGGCCCTTCATGCGAATCCCCTGTTGGGCGCACCACGCGACAATCTCATCGATGACATCATAGCGGGGCTTGCCCGGTTCCGGCTCCACGATGCCCCACGTCAGAGGAATGGTGGCGGCGTTGAATGTTTCGGCGACGGCGTCCTTGAAGGGCTGGCCGCCATTGGAAAACGGCTTGAGACAGATGCCCAGCGTGAAATCCGGTTTCGCGTTACCGCCCTCGCGCCAAGCCGTCTCCGCGCGAACCAGGTCTTCTCCGGCGGCGACGGCGAGGGCGAGCGCCGCGTCCGGCGTCGTGTCGGCCCGCGCCTCGGCCTCGTCCAGCCGGGCGAGAATGTCCGATGGGACCGGCATTCCTTCCGCCTGCAGGGCGCTGCCAAGAGATCGGATGTCGCGCGCGCGCGTTCGGCAGGCCTCGCAGACAAAGGAGATGACGGCGGCGCCGGCGGCGAAGCCTTGCCCGTCATTGTCCGCAAAAAACCATGGATTGCCGAAACCCGGCACGCGCCGTCGGCCCAAAAGGGCCACGGGGCCTTCCTCAAACTCAATCTCCACGAGGCTGCCCGCGCTACGGCGAAGGCTTGGAAGAGGCCGCCGGCCCAGATCATAGGGAAAGACATCGTTCGACCAATCCTTCTCCTTGACGGCCTCCTGATGCGCGCCGCCGTCGCTGACGCTTCGCCCGTGATCGGAGGAGGAATCTTCTTCGGAACCCATTTCAACAATGACTACGGATTTCATAACCATGACTACTTTGCAGCAGGTTTTTCCATATCGCCTTTAGAAGGCATTAACTTCGCCTGGGGAATCAGCGTGGTCAGGTTGGGCGTCAGATCGGCCTGAGTCTTGCCCAGCGCCCAATCCAGGCCGCTTTGCATGGTTTGCTTGAAAATCTCAGCATCCCACACGGCAGGCTCCTGGCCCAGGGCGTTGTAAAAGACGCGGCCCTTGCCGTGCATTTTCACCCAGGCGACCGGGTGCAGGGGCTGCTCGCGATAGGCTTTGCCCTTGACCGGGTCCATGTCGCGCGTGTCGAGAGCCAGGATGACGCGGATGTTGGGATCGAGGTCTTTGAACAGGGTCCATTCCTCGCGAAGGGTGGATTCAGCGGGCGCCTTTTCGAGGCCGGGAAAGGCGGGCGAAACCACTTTCGCGATGCCGTCCTGCGTCCAGACGTGGCCCTTGAAAGATCCGCCCACCATCGCCAGATAGGGATCCACGCTTCCGTCGCCGGCCATGAAGGTGGTCGAGGCTGAATGCAAACCGACAAAGGCGGCGCCGCTGGCGATGGCTTCGAGCAACGCCTTCTTGCCGGCGGGCGTCATTGGCGGCTGGCCGTCTTTGCCGGCCTCGAATAGATTGCCGTGCGTGAAGAAGACAAAGACTTTGAAGCGCGCGAGGTCTCGGTCGAAGACCGTCCCGTCCTTGGTGACTTCCACGTCGAACCCGCGCGCCTCGAACATCTCCTTCAGCCGCTTTTCGGCAAGACTCAGCGCGTCTTTCCGGCGCTTCGTGGCGCCGTGCTCATAGCCGGACGACTTGGTGAAGACCAGCGCCATGGGCTTCTGAGAGGGTTCGTTTGAGAAAACGACGGACGCCGTGAAAAGAAGCGCGCAGGCCGTCGCAAGCATCCTTTTTTTCATGGGAATCTCACACTCTGTGTCAGTCTTGAGATTTGAGCCGCGACCGAGCCGCCCGAACGGCAATCGCAAGCCATTGCCCTCCGAGGCAGCTGCAAAATGTGGAATGGAAGGGAGCGGGGGCGTCTCGCCCCCGGAAATCAAGAAAGAAAATCATCAAAACGGGGGCGAGACGCCCCCGCTCCCTTCATCTTGCATCTGTCCCCTCTAACGCGGTTTGGCGTCGGGATGGTTGTTGATCACTTGCCAGATGGTGTCGTTGACGATCTTGACGCGCTCGGGCGTGATTTCGAGAATCGGCAGCGCGTCATGGCTCATGTCGGCGCCGTAGCGCGAGGCGTCGTTGTAAATCTTCCAGTCGAGTTTGTCGGGACGCTCATTGAAGATGCAGGCGTAGAAGGCCGCCGCGGCGGTGTAGCGCGGCAAGCCGCCGCGTATGTGCTGGACGTCCGTGTAATACTCTTCGATATTCTTGATGCCGTCGAACTGGCCGGCCTTGGCCTTGCGGTGCAGTTCCAGGAAGATGTCGCCCACGGGAATCACGCGCAGACGCCCTTCCTTGTAAAGCTGCGGATACTTGGCCTTGATGCCGGCGAAGACCTGGTCGTGATAGTCCTTTGAGCGGCCACCTTTGCGGTCGATCCAGTATTTGTTTTGGTCGGTTCCTTCGACAAACTTGTCCTTGGCCCAGGACTTCTCGTAGTCGAACTGGTCGCGCAACGGGAACTCGGCGTCGGCGATGCGGACTTTGGGTTTCTTCGCCCATTCGGGGCGCTGGTCTTCAGGCGGAATTTTTCCGGCGGGCATTGCAGGCCAGTTCTGATAGATGAAGACTTTGCCCTGCGGATTCAGCCCCAGATAGATCGAGATCAGGTCGTTCGCGCAGGCGATGTCGCCGATGTCGGTGGGTTTGTCGAACTTCGTTCCCCAGCATTCCGTTCGCGTCATGGTCAAACCCATGCTGAAGGGCTGAAGCACGATGGCGTCCCACTGGTCGCCCAAGGCGCCGATAAAACGCTTCACATTGGTCACGGTGGAGTTCTTGATGCTGTCAGGGTCAATGGTCAGATCGCCGTTGCCATCGCGCTTCATCTCGACGCCGGAGTTCTGAATGGCGTGGCGGTGCTGCCACAGTTGCCATCCCGCGCCGAGAAACGCCCACGTCTTCCACTCCTTGCCGGCGGTCTTGGCGAGGGCTTCGTGATCCTTCGGGTCCGTGCAACCCGTCAGGCTGTTGCCGAAGTAGTAGGTTTTCATCTTGGGCGGGCTGGCCTTGGGCTCGTCCCCTCGGACCTCCAGCGCCACCCACGCCACCGAAAACAGGATTGCCGCCTTGAGTAGAAACCGGTTCTTCTGTCGCATGACACCATCTCCTTTGTAGTGAACTGTGTTCGAGCCTCAATGGGCTTCGACAAGGTAATACACCGTTCTGTAAGTTGCCCCGTCTATTGTGAATGAACAGCCCGCGCCTGTCTTTTCGACGGGAACCTGCGCTTGCGGAGTCTGAAAGCGGCCGCCGTGATCCAGAGGGTGAACCACGCACTCCGCCTTGCCCCGCAGCTCGATGACCGCCTTGACCGGTTCTATCATCAACGGCCCTTTGCGCGCTTCGGGCGCCTGGAGCGGCCGGTCGCCCAGTTCATCGAAGACCGTGCCGGCGTCCACCATGCGGGCCGTCGCGCTGATAAGCAGCCGGCGGGCGGAGGCAATCGTTTCGCCGGAACCCAGGGCCACGACATAGATATTGGCGAACGGCGTTTGAGGCGCAATGCCCACGCCGCCGAGATCAAAGATCCGCCCGCCGGCGTGCCCGATCACCGCCTTGGCGCCGGGGGTGTCCACCGCAAAGAATCCCTGTCCAGAGTAGTCCCACACGAGTTGGCCGGTATTGGAGCGAACCACCCGGCTGGTCTTGTCGATGAAGGCGGCGGTCTCATCGATCACCGGCTTCTCGACCGGCCCTTCGACGAACTCCAGGGCTACCCTGCCTGCGGCCAGCGACGCGGCGGGCACGGCGGCGTTGAAGCTTTTGTTATTGGCGCCGCCCAGGAGACTGAACTGCTCGGTGAATCCCACGTTGCCGCTTGTTTTCAACGCGGGCAGACTCACGCGGCGATTGGCCACGATCTTCCCCTCGGCCACGTCGCCCCGGCGCGTCATCCGGGCCAGGGCGAAGTATTGGGAGAGTGAACCAAAGTCATTGCAAGTGTCATTGACTCCGGCGGATTTGTAGGGAAGCGCGCCGGGATAATCCCAAGCAAACTGGGCCGAAGCGTCCCAGCCTTGCAGGCCCAAGCCATAGATGGCCACCTGAGGCGTTGCCAGCGATTCGCCCACCCGCGTTCCGCCGGCCCATTCGGAAAAGTAGAAGGGCCGGTCGAGCACAGACTGGAAGCCGGCGCTGATCAGGCCGGTTCCGGGCTGGTCCATATTCGGGCGATTGTAGTTGTGGCGGTCAATAATCCCGATGTCCCGGTCGGAGAGAACGTTGTAGAGATGCCCCACCCAATCGGCCGCCTGCCAGCAGGAGGCGACCAGAACGCCGCGATAGCCGGTCGCGCGCACGGCGGACTCGAACTTCTGGTAGTATTCGCGCTGGGTGGTATAAAGAAAATGCATCTGATCGGCGACGCGCTGGCTCGGCGTCCCCTGATACCAACCAGGGAATGGCGTGATGTTGGCCGCCTCGATGGTTTCATCGGCTTTGAGCGCCGCGCCCCACGCCTTGGCCAGCGCCTCGCGCCCGCCGTATTTGGACTTTAACCAGGCCGCGAACCGCTCGTAAAACATCCGCCGATAGGTGGGCGCATTGGCCAGGGCCTTGTCGAGTTCGCGCACATTGAGGAAGATATTTTCCTCATTCTGGAGTTCGAGGATGGCCAGCGCCGGATCGTCGGCATAGCGCAACCCCGTGTGTGGATTGACATGGTTCAACAGTTTGACATGAAAGTTCACAATCAGGTCCTGAATATCGGGCAGCAGCCCTGCGACGTGATAGAAACTGCCCTCCTGTGGAAACGGCTTGCGCAGCATCGTCTGCAGCTCGTCCCAGTGGAGCGTGCGTCCCTTGTCGGCGGGCGTGGGCGTCCATCCATAGAACACGGACCATGAGGAATAGACGCCGTTCTTCTTCATCTCGGCGAAGCCGTGATCCAGCAGGGCCAGATGGCGCTCGTGAAAGTTCATGCCGTCGTCGGGGTCCTGGATTTTCAGCATGTGCGCCCACTTCTTTGTGTGTGGCTTGGCAAAGGCGTGGAATCGGGCCAGATTCATGCCCAGGCGCGCCATCATGGCGGCAGACTTGGAGAGGTATTCCTCATTGACGGACTGATCGACCTTGAGCGGGTTGACGCCCCAGAACTTTACCGGGCGGCCCGTCTTTTCGAAAATCAAGGCGTCCTTCTTCATCTGAACCCAGCCGTGTTTGCCGGCGGGCTTGTCCTGCCAGTCGTCCATGGACAGAAGGCTGGGACGCTCCAGATCGTTGAACTCTTCGGCCCGGAAGGGAATCCAGCCCGAAACGTCCACCATGCGGTTGCCGGGTTCAAACCGCAACGCTTCGGGAGACTTCGCAACGATCTTCTGGGTGTGGACAGCCCCGGCGGCCACCGAGCCGGAAGAAACCGTCTGAAAGCGGACTTCGCCATTGTCCATGTGGACGTGGACGGGCGGATCGAAGCTCAGGTGAAACGCCATGCCCCACGCCGTCTTAAGGGTCACCCCCTTGACGCCGCTGGTTCCCGCCATGCCGGGAGGCAGCGGGAACTCCGGGTTCTTGCCGTCCTCGGTTTCCAATTGACACGCGCCCCCTTCGAAGAAGGGCGACGGAGGCAAGACCGGTCCCAGCGTCCCAAAAGATTCTCCCTTGCCTTTGGGCGTTGTGAATTGAAAGGCGCGGTCGGGCGTGACCTTGTAGAGAATCTCAATCTGATCGGGACCGGTCTGCCGGACGGCATAGTCCACATCCCAGCGCAATAGCGCAGGCCCGCTGGACCATGGGGTCTCTGTGAACTCAAAATCGCCCTGGAAGCTTCGAACCGCTTCGTCTTTCACCTGCGGCAGCGCCTTGATCCGGCCCAGGTTGGGGCCCTGCCATCCCGGACCATAAAACATGTGGCGCAAAACAAAGCGCGGCGCGCTGCTCTGCTCAAAGACCAAATCCATCCGGTCGCTTCCGGCCACGGTCCACCCCCCGCCGCCATTTTCCACCGCGCTTGCTGCCGGCGCAAAACTGCCCGCCACCACTGCCAATCCCAAGGCGATCTTCTCAAGAGTCGTGTTCATTGCGATTCTCCTTTGTTTGATTGGCCGCCTCGGGATTCCAAACCCTTCAGACGGCCTTTTCGGCGCGATATGACTCGTTACCTCGTGTCCTGCCGATCCGGGACGTTCGTTTTGACGTGGAGGGTCATGCCCAGGCGGGCGGATCCGCCCGCGTCCAGGATGAGGGCGTTATCCTGACCGCACAGGGCTTCGACGGCAATCTGAGTCTGCCACTGCGGCTCGCCCGTGGGGCGGCCATGGACCTCGCGCGGCGGACCGGAGTTCCAAAGGACGGTCTGCCGGCTGCCCTGCTTTTCCATCACAATGGTTCGCCCCCAGATCGGGTCTTCAATCTGGCAGGGGGCCGTCACGCCCTGAAATACACGGCTGACATGCCCGGGAACGGTGATTGCCCCGCCGTCTTTGTCCAGGCCAAGCAAACGGATGCGCGTCACGTCGGCGACGCGGAAATAGGTGTGGAAGCAATGCTCCAATGGGAAGGGGATGTTGCCGGTGTTGTGTGTAATCAAGTCCATCTGCAAATCGCGTCGCAGCGTGATAACCAGTTCGGCCGCAAAGGCATGGGGCCATATATTGCGCGTCTCGCCGGTGTCGTTCAATCCCAAACGCAAGCAGATGGTTTCAGCGTCGGGCGCTTCGGCGGAAAGAACCTGCCAATGCGAAAAGCGTCCGAAACCATGGAACGGACCGTGGGGGGGATCCTTTCGCGTCATGAACCACGGCCAGCACAGCGGGATGCCGCCCCAGCAGTCTCTGCCCACGGCGGGCGTGTAGTGGCCCATCCACAGGACGTCGTGTTCCTGGTCCTGGGGCCGATAGCTGACCAGGTGGGCTCCGTAAAGCGCCACCACGGCCACGGCTCGCGCCGTTTGGAGCCGGGCCATCACCACCTGGTTTTCGTTCTGATCAAAGTCCACGCGCCCGGCGATCGCATGGCGCGCCGCCGCCTCCTGCGCCGCATCCGAAGTCATCATGGGTTCACCCCTGTGTCCGCGTTCTCAATCCAGTTTCATTCCGGGCATGGAATCTTTTGCCGCCAGGATCGCGCGCGCCGATCAGGCTGAAGTTTCATAAAGGCCCACGTCGCCGGCGAACAGACCCTGCTTGCTGATCCGCCGCGTCGCCACAATGTCGCCTTCCTTCACGTCTCCGCGATGGACCATACGCGCGAGCGCGGGATATTGCGTGATTTGAATGACGTCCTCGCAGCAGCCATTACACGAGCGCTGCATCACGTCATAGATGCCGGGAATCTTGCTGGAGAACTGGCACGACGCGTCCCAGCCCTGCAAGTCCAGTCCATACGCCGCCACCGTTGGCACGGTTTCAGGCTGGACGCACAGCAGCGCGGTTGAAGTCGAAGCCTGCGGCGCGACTGCGTTTGCTGAGGCGATCAGCGCCACGAGCCATCCCTGGAGGCGTCGCATCCTCATGGCCTTCCTTTCTGCTGCTGGCGTTCGAATTCCCACCGCGGCATAATGATCACATCGTCGCCGGTGTCTTCGACATGCAATTCGTGAAGGCAGGGCGCCATGGCGGTGGTGTGGGACCATTGCAGACAACGCCAAACGCCCTGCTTGTCTTTCATGACAAAGGAGTGGCCGCCAAATGGCATCATGACGCGGGGCCGGGAGTAGGGGCCGAGGATGTCCCGGGCCACCCAATACTGATAGTCATAACTTCCCCCGACGCAATTGCAGGAAAAGAAGACATATTTGCCTCCAATCTTAACCATGCAGTTGCCGATGTCATAGTCCATGTTCAGATTTTCCCTCTGCATCAGCGTGGAGCGTTGAAATCCGGGGTATTTCTTGCTCATTCGTTGATCCCACTCTTCATCATAGCCGCTCATATCCGCTTTCATTTTTTTGATCCTGTTAACGCCCTCCAAGTGATAGACCGCGCCATCGTCGTCCTCGAAGAACGAGGGGCAGGAATAGGTAATCCATGCATGGACTTCATAAGGACCTTCGGCCTTGCCGGTCGTGCTTTTCCACAGCGGGCAGCCCTTGATTCCTTCGCGCGCCATCGCGTCCTGGACAGCCTTGTCGGCAAACCCCGTCTGGCCCATCATCCAGAAAGTACCCTTGACAAAGTGGATTTCCGGATTCCACATGACCGCGCCCAGCCGCTGACTCTTTCTGGGTATCGTGAAATCAAGAAGGGAAGGGTCCGCTTGGGCCATGCTTCGGATAAAGGGAATATCCGCATAAGTTGGGCCGGGGATTTCCTTCCAGTTTTCCGGGTGGAGCTTACGCGGTTCCAGAGTTTTTGACTTCCAGATCGTCAAACCGCCCCATCGGAAGTCGTCCCACACCGACCCGGTGAAATAGTAGTAGCCGTCCGGCGCGCTGAGAATCTGCTCGTCATTGACCTGCGCGTCGCGGAACAGCGGTTCGACCGTCGCCCACGGGCCGCGCGTCGGGAAGTCCTTGAAATAATGATGCCGGCTGGGGCGCCCGCGCTGGTTGTCAAACGTGGTTGTGACAATGCCGGGGCGGTTCCGCCACACGGAAAGATTATCGGCGCCATAGAATGTTCCATACCATTGACCCGCGGCATCTTGAAAGAGCGTGGCCTGTCCGCCGTGTTCGATCAAGACCTGCGCGTCGCCATAGATATCGTATTGGCCCGCTCCGTAGGGGCCGAAAAGTTTATCAGAAGAGGCAATGAACGTGTCGCGTGTGTATGCTCCGATCCGGCAATTGCCCGACTCAAATAACAGGTGGTATCGCGGTTTTTTGCCGGGGGGCGTGATCTTGTGGATGGACGCGTTGAGCACGCAATGCGGCTGTTCGCTGCTGGCTTTGGCGGGAAGCGGAAAACCCAAAGTGATCTGATGGGGCGGCTCAGCCAAACCCGTCATGTCCTCCTTCATTCGCGCAATGCGCCCCGGTCCCCAGACCCAATAGACCGCGCCATCGAAGTCCTCGAACAGCGAGGCGTCGCCCTCGGTTCCGGTCATGCGCCCAACATCTTCATACGGTCCTTCGGGCTTGCCGGTTTGGCTTTTGAGCAGCCCGGTTCCTTGGCCGTTCATGGAATACGGAATCCACCATGAGCCTTTCAGAAAATGAATCTCTGGGGCGGTCAGGCCCCGCACGAGCGGCCCGGAGGGGTTCTCCGGGTTGAGATTCTTGTCCAGTTGCCAGGCGCTTTGCGGGGAGACCCGGGCCTCTTTTTCGAGCGACCACACCTGGCCGGCCGGCTCCCAGGTCTTGAAGTCGGCAGATTTCCACAACCAGACCCCGTCGTTGTTCTGAAAATCCTCCCCTTTGCCATCGGCTGAAACCGTCCCGGTCAAGTAATAGATTTGATCCGGTCCCCGCATGATGAACGTGTGCTGCAACGGGGTGTCCAGGAGCGGTTTCATCTCGATGCGCTCGTCAAGATACTGATGCCGGTTGTAAGGCTCTGGCCTCGGCGGCCGTTTCAGTTCCACTGCGGATGCGCCGGCAAAAAACGTCGCGAACAAAACCCCCGTGAATACATTTTTCATGATCAGAATCCTCCGGTGTCGCCGATGTTGACGATCTCGAACCTGTCGTTGCGGACGCAGGCGGCCTGCAGCGCGCCGGCGGCGTTCTTGAATACGACAGCCTGGCCGCCGTCCGGGATCATGACCTTGGGAATGGAATAGCCACCGAACAGGGCCTTCGACTGGCAGATCATGGTATCGAAATGCCCTTTCCCGTCGCGCAAGTTCCAGACGGCATAGACAAAACAATAAGCTTCGCCGCTCTTGAACACAAAACCGCCGCGATGGCCATTTTGATGACGTAACGCTTCAGCATTGGGATAGCCATCGATCTTCATCCGCAAATCCACCGGCTCCGAGGCGACATCCGACATGTCCTCCTTCATCGGAGCGATGTAGCCGCCGCCCCAGACCAGATAGACTTTGCCATCCGCGTCTTCAAACAGCGATCCGTCGCCGCCGAGGAACCGGTTGTTCAATCGGCCTACTTCGGCATAAGGGCCTTCGGGTTTGCCGCTTTGACTCCTGAGCAGGCCGATGGCTTGGTCATTGAGCGCAAAAACGATCCACCACGTTCCTTTGATGAAATGCAGTTCCGGGGCGGTGACGCCGCGCGCCCATTGCTTGTCCGGCTGGTCGGGAACGGATCGCAGATGCGCTTGCCAGCCGCTCTTGCGCATGTCGCGCCCTCCGGTCTTCGACAAGTCCCAGACCAGACCGATTTGCTCCCATCTTTTCAAATCCGGGGACTTCCACATCCGCACCCCGTCATTGTTCTGGAAGTCAGCGTGTTGCGGATCCAGCGAATTGATCTTGGTCGTGCCGGTCAAATAGTAGGTCCCGTCCGGCCCGCTGGCAATGGCCGTATCGCGCATCGGCGCGTCGATAATGGGCGTAACCTCAACGCTCGGCCATTCGCGTTCGGGCACAGCCGCCGGCGGCATCGGCTCCAGACACGCCGCACACAGGATCGCTGCGGGAATAACCCGTTTTGCTCGGATCACATACGATTTCATGGTTATTTCCTTCCGGTGGCGGTTGAAGTCACGGCGCGATATTGTCCGGCGGCGTCAGCAAAGATGCCGGCCTGGCCGGTTTGGGCAAACGCCAGGCGCGGATTTCGGTAGGGGCCGTGGAGCGCGTCCGTCGTGCGCTCGATCATGTCGCCCCATTCATTCGCAGCCAGCAAATGATACTTTCCATCCTTCTTGAATACCTGGCACCCGCCCTTGCCGGCGGCGAGCGTCTTGCCCTTGGGATAGCTGGCGCCCCAGGCTTTTTCGAGCGCTTCCTGCGTTTTATACTTGTCCTTCAGATAGGCGACGAAGCGCGCCTGATAGTCGGCGAAATACTTCGGATAGGCCTTCTCCATCTTCACGTAGTTGTCGAAGGGGAAGAAGATGTCGTCTTCATTGTGTAATTCAACATACGCCAGCGCCGGATCATCGGCGTAGCGCAACCCCGTGACTTCGTTCTTTCTTGAGAGCATTGCCGAGACCTGTTTGATGAGCAGGTCCTGAAGATCCGGCGCGATATTGGTGACGCCGATCACGCCGCGCTTCTTCGGGTCGTTCTTCTCGATTTCATCATAGTATTTCACGCGCGTCTTATCCGCCGGCGTCAAACCCCACGTGAACACAGGAGACCAGCCGAGATAGATGCCGCGTTTCTTCGCCGAGGCGTGATAGTAATCGAAGAGGGGAATCTTCTCCGGGTCGGGAATCATGTGATCCTGTTCGGTCATGATGCCCGCCCAGCCGTGATCAATGAACTTGTGCAGCCGCACGAGATTGACGCCATGCTTGGCCCATTTGTCATTGCACAGGTCGGCCTGTTCGCGCGGGCACGCCATGTCGTCCCACGAAATGTTCGTTCCAAAAAACTTGATTTTTGTCCCGTCGGCGAAAACGAAATCATCCGTGTCGGTCTTGAGCCAGCCGTGCTTGCCCGCGGGCTTCTCCAGCCAGTCTTCACAGCCGATGACGCTGCCCGGCGAGAAGTCGCCGGTTTTTTCATAAGCGAACCAAGCGGAGGTGTCCGTCCAGCGGTTTTCGGGTTCGAACGCCGCCGCCTGGGGGGGCTGGACGACAAACGTCTGCGTCATTTCCGCGCCAGCGGGTGTCACTTCCTTCGGGTTGGCGAACATGCGCATCTCGCTATGGTCGGCGTGAATGTAGAGCGGCGGATCGAACACCAGCCGCGTCGCCTCGCCCCTGGCTGTCTTCAACACGGCGGTCTTTACGCCCGGACACGATCCGCGCGGCAGCGGATACGGATGCTCGGCGCTCTTGCCGTCGGCGGTTTCAATCGCGCAGGAACCGCCGGCCAGATAGGTGTGCATCCCGATGACCATGCTGATGCCGACGCCGTCATTGGGCATGCCGTATTGCATGTCCGTTTGCGGCCGTGCGATGAACTTGACCGAAACGCCGCCGGAGGCGGTCTGCGCGGTTTCGCAACGCAAATCGAAGCCGCCGCGCTTGCCTTTGCTGTCGCGGCCCGCCTCAAAGCTGACGTCCTTCTGCTCGTAAACGCGCGTCCCGCCCTTCTCGACGCGCGGTCTCTGGTCGAGATGGGCTTTTCCCATCCAGCCCTTGGGAATGACGCGCGCCTCCAGCTCAAACGCCGGCGCCTCGCCGCGAAGCGCGATCAGACTCATGCGGTCGGTCCCGACCACCGTCCACCTGGCGTCGTTTTGCGCTGTTTGCGCTGCTCCGCAAAGCAGGGCGGTTCCGCAGATCACTGCGGACAGAATTGCGGTTCTCATTTTGTGGGACATGGTCTTTCGCCGTTCACCGTTAAATATCCGGCCCGCGGCAGATGGCCGGAGCGCGCAGCAGCGCGTCAAGTATCGGCTCGACCTGCGCCGGGTTGGAGGGCGCGCAGCCTCGGCGCCACGAGAACGGCGGCGATGGCCCACGACACGAGCCGGAGGTCAGCGTGATGGGTTCGGCGGAGGTTCATGATGCGATCTCCTTTTGCCCACAGGATGTGCGGGTTTATGGAACGGCCAGTCAGAGGCGCGTTTTACTGATAGATGGCTTCCGTGAGATGATCGAGGTCATGGACAGGCCAGATGATGGGTTCTGGACCGCTGAAGTCCGGTTTTACTTCGTAGCAGACGACCTGTCCCCCCAAGGGATGTTGAAACAGTGTTTGTTGTCCCTGAATGAATGCCGCATACCATTTGCCGTCCTTGTTCCGGACGATATTGCAGTTGCCCAGTCGCGGGATGTTGCCCATATAGCGATAGGGGCCGCGAATGTCGGAAGCCCAGAACGTGCGCCCGTCATAATCGCTGTGGCTGGAGCAGCCGATAAAAACGTAGCGGCCCTCGATTTTCAGCAGTTGGTAGCCGCAGTCTTCGCTCATCAGCCGCCCGTTGTCCGATTTCAGACTGAGCACGGGTTTGCCGCCAATGCCCCGGATGGGCTTGCCCGCCGCGTCAGTCCAACTCGCGTCCATGGTCTTAAGGTCCTCGCTCATCTTCCACAGGGCGCAGGCGCCGGCCATGCCATACACCGTTCCATCATCGTCCACAAAAAGCCCCTGCCAGTCATGCGGCCATTCCGAGTGATAAACGTAAGGTCCGGTCGCCTGACCGCTTGTGCTGCGCAACAACACCCCCATCGAGCGTTTCCAGACGACGTCCTTACCCCAGCCGTGTCCGCCGAACCAGCAGGATATCCAGTAGGTTCCCTTGGCAAAGCTCATGGAGGGTTCCCATGCGCCCTTGTTGTTATTCCAGTTCTTGTCCTTGTCGCCGGTTATCGGTGGCCAGTTCGGATCGTCGCGCATCTGCTCCATCGTGTAGAGATAGCCGCAGTCCTCCCACGGTCCCCACAAGTCTTTCGCCCGCAGATAGCGGAGGTCTTTCGTGAAAAACCTGGATGGAGAAGCGGAATAATAGAAATAGCCATCAGGGGCATGGAAGACATGGGAATCGCGCAGGCTGCCAACCTCCTCGGCGCCGCGCGGCGTCACGACCTCGGCCCACGGTCCGCGCTCGGTGTGATAGTCGCCATATACGCGACGCGGCCAGTTGCGCTGAAGCTCTTTGAACCACTCCAGCGGGACGATGCCCGGACGATCCCGAAAGACCGCCGAGGGGTCGGCGCCGCAGAAACTGGCGAACATCGCGCCCTTCCCATCGGTGACGACGCTGGTCTGGCCGCCGTCAGGGATCATGCGAATCGGTCCGGCGTAGGGACCTTCAAGCCGGTCCGCCATGACAATGACCGAGTCGCGATTGGCGCGCTCGAACGTCTGTGTGACGGCGGAAAACGAAAGACAGTATTGCGCCTTCTTGGTCTTGGGATCCTGGGCCATGAACAGATGAGGTCCGGTCAGGTCCCACAGGTCCAGGTTCGCGGATTGGTCGAGACCTTGTGGCTGGGTCATCGTTAGAAACCAATCCGAGACGGGTGATGCCAGCGAAGAATTGTCTCCGGAAAGCGTCGCCATTTGCAGTCCCTTGCCCCAAAGCCAGCAGGCCTTGCCGTCCGAATCCACGAACAGCGAGGCGCTTTCCCCCATGGCCGTGATGCGGCCCACGTCTTCATAAGGGCCTTCGGCCTTGCCGCTGGAGCTCTTGAGCAGGCCGGTCCCGCGTCCGTTCATGGAATAGGGGATCCAGTAGGTTCCCTTGGCGAAGTGAATCTCCGGCGCGGTGATCCCGCGGCAGAAGTCGGCGCGCGCGGGATTGTCGCCGGGGATGCGATAGTCGAGTTGCCATTTGCTCACCGGAAATTTGGCCCCGTCGCTCGCGATGTCCCAAACCTTCCCGAGCGGAGTCCAGGTGTCGAGGTCCGCCGATTTCCATAGATATACGCCGTCGTTGTTCTCGAAGTCCGGCTTGCCTCCCTTGCCCTTGCTGGCCACCGTGCCGGTCAAATAGTAAAAGCCATCGCCGCCACGGCACATGGAAGCGCCGGCCAGCGGCAGATCAAACAGAGGCGCGAGTCTCGATCGCCCCGTAGCCTCGACCTTGACCGCTCGCCGGCCGCTGGGCTGGCTGCGCGCATAGTCAAACATCTCCGGCGCCGGCGGAAGAGCAGGCGGGACGGATTTCGCGCTCAATCCGGCCCCGCAAGACAGCTTGCCCGATTCCCACCTCAGAGGCGCGAGCGCCGGACGATCCTCCATCGAACAGGACGCCATCAATCCGCGCTCGCCCGCATCGAACAAAACAACAGGGCCAGACCCTGGAATGAGCAGGCCTGGCTCGCTGAAAGGCCCCTCCGGGTTGTCGGCCACCGCGTAGAAGCTGTCGTCACGTTTCAATCCCGCCTCATCGGTGAAGGCGGCCCACGTTAGAATGTATCTTCCCTCCTTCAGGAACAGCGCCGCCGCATGCGGATCAAATTGCCGCGCGCACCAGTCCGCATTGGGATAGCCCTTGACGCGGGCCAGCAAAAAAGTCTGCGACTCGGGGACAAGCGCCTTCCGATCCTCGCCAAGCCGCGCGCTGTATCCGGGTCCCCAAACCAGACGGCTCTCCCGGCCATCGGCGCCGGCCAGAATGCAGCCATATCCAGGGCCGCGCGACATGATGAGCGCATCATCCTTGCTCTTCGTTTCGCCGGAAACCCCATAAGGACCGCGCAGATTCGTTGAGCGAAGCCACCGCACGTCGTGACCGCACGAAGAAATGGTGATGAGGAACTCCCCTCCGACAACGGTGAGACGCGGCCCCACGATGCCGCGAATGCTGTGCGTTCCCAGCGGTCGATCCGGCATCGAGTAGAATTGCGAGAGATAATCCCTCCATTGGGAACGCGCCGTGAGGTTGAAGACCAGCCCTTCGTCCTTCCAGGTCAACAAGTCCTTGGACGACCACACCTTGACCCCGTCGTTGCTGACGAAATCGAGGCGCCCGTCCTTGTCCTTGCTGGCGCGCGTCCCGGTCAGATAGAATGTCCCATCCGGTCCGCGCGACACGGCTGCGTCGCGCAACGGCTCGCCGACGTCCGGATGCAGAGTTTCCTCCGCGCGGCTGATGGCAAACGCCGATGCCAGCAGACAGACGGTTGTTGCAAACTGTATGACGCGGTTTCTCATCGCACTTCTCCTGGGTTGGGATTTGCTCTTTATCGGATTCCGGCCACAGCCTGAATTGGGTCCTTGCCGTTGGCGAAAACAGTCACGCTCCCCGTCTGAGCGAACGCAAGGTTCGATTTCCCGTAGGGGCCGTGGAGCGCGTCCGCCGTGCGCTCGATCATGTCCCCCCATTCATTCGCAGCCAGCAAATGATACTTTCCATCCTTCTTGAATACCTGGCATCCCCCCTTGCCGGCGTAGAGCGCGTCTTCGACGCTTAGCAGCCGGGGACGCTCCGCGAACGCCTTCATGTCTTTGGTGAGCGGCGCGATCCAGCCGGGGCCGAAGACGCAGTAAACCGTTCCGTCGTCTTCGACGAAGAGCGAGGGATCATACGCAAAGAGATAGGCGTCGGTGTTGTTCTCCGATCCGATGCCCGTATCGGCGAGGAAGGCGGCGGTGCCATGTCCGGCCACCGGGCCCCACAATTCGTAGGGGCCTTCAGGCTTGGCCGTTGTGCTCTTAAGGAGGCCGATCTTCTGACGGCTCATCGAGAAGACAATGTAATAGTCGCCGCCGATCGCGTAAAGTCTGGGCGTAATGATGCCGCGTGTGTAGAGCGTCTCGAGGCTGTCGGGCGGCGAGAAGAAATAGTTGATGGGATGGAAGGCGCTGTTTTTGCCGAGGTTGTTTTCATGAGTGAGCGACGCGACCCGGCCGACCGTCTCCCAGTTCTTCAGGTCGGTGGACTTCCACAGGTGGACGCCGTCGTTGTTCATGAAGCGGCGGTGTTTCTCGGACGGGTCGGACTTGTCGGACTTGTCCGACGAAGCGGCTGTGCCCGTCAGATAGTAGGTGGTCTTGCCGTCTTTTGTGATTGGCGTGATGGCGGGGTCTTGCAGGGCAATGTTGCTTGGAATTTCTATGGTCGGGTAGGCCGCCTTGATCTTCGCGACGGCGGCAGCGTCGGCTATCAGCGTCTCCGGGTGATGGATATAGGGCGTCTCCTGCTTGCGCTTGGGGCCAATATCGTATCCCGCGCCGTTCCACTTGATCTCCAGCGGCAGGCAGCGCAGACGCGCGTTGTCGGGCAGCGAATTGTCATTGGCGAAGCTGACATGCCACCAGACGCCGTCGTTATCGGGGAAAATGCCGGAATTGCCGCCGTGTGGCAGGACCGTGTAGTTGGGATGCCACGGGCCGCCGGGTTTGGTTGACCAGAACACTTCGCTGTCATACGTGCCGAACGAGCGATAGTCGCCATGCCACCCCGCGCCGCCAATCATCAAGTATTGGCCATCAATCTTGTAGATGTGTCCGACGGGGACGTCGCCTCGGAACAGCGCCGAGCCGTCTGTGCTCTCGAAGAGGTAGCCTTGCAGTCTCTGGTCGAAGGGGTTCTTGTAGTCGCCTTCGGCGGGCGGGACGCGCGAGACTTCGAGCGCCGAAAAATCCGGCTTCATGGGCCAAAGCAGCGCGTCCCAGCGGCCGTAGAGATTTCCCTCATAATCCTCGAATGGCATGCTCCTCCAGAACCCGCGCTTCGCCGGTTCGGAATCCGGAGGCGTGACCGCCACCTTCCAAGGCCCGTTCATTGTCCCCGATTCGCTCTTCAACACTCGCCCGCCTCCCGGCACGCCCAGCGAAATCCAGAACGTCCCTTTTGCGGGGAAAATCTTGCAGCCCCAAATGAGGAACGAACCCGGTTTGTCCGGATTCTTGAACCACGGGATATCATCGACGGTCTTATAGCCGGCGATGGGGATCGCCTCCCAAGGCGTCGCGCCCGTCAGGTCCTTGCCTTTGAGAATGCGGGCGCCCCGGCCATGCGAGCGGTAGTTGTGAAGTCCGGTGAGATAGAAGAATCCGTCGCCTCCATTGACACCCACCGGATCACGGTAGGAATAGTCGCTGACCGGCCGCGCCTCTTCCCAGCCCCAGGCTTCGGTGATGACTTGCGGCTTCTTGTAAGGCCAAGGTTCGCCCTTCGATCCCCAATAGGAAACGCCCTCAACCCACTCGACCGGAACAATGGCGGCGCGTTCGCGCACGGCGGCGCGGCTGTCTTCGCCGCTGAAGGTCGAATACCACTGGCCGTCCGGACCTTCGAACATTGTGGCCTGTCCGCCGTGCTGGACAGCGAGTTTGCGGCGCGACCACGGGCCTTCGAGCGACTTGGCCGTCGCCACCCATGTGTCATAGCACGGCACGCCGAGGCGGCCATGAATGCCAGCGGCGAGCATGTGATAGACGCCCTCTTTCTTAAAGAGGAAGGCGCCGCCTTGTCCGACCTGAAGAATCTGCGCGCCAGGCGACAGGTCCTTGCGCTTGTCGTGCGGCTCGGCCAGGCGCGGCTTTTCGGCCAGCGCCGTCATCGTGTCATTCATGCGCGCAAACCACCCACCGCCGAAGACCCAATAGACTTTCCCATCGTCATCGGCGAACAACGACGCATCCGCGCCGTCTTTCGTAATCAGCCCGACATCCTCATAAGGTCCCTCGGGCTTGCCGGTTGTGCTCTTGAGCAATCCGGTTCCGCAGGGCTTGAGCGAATAGGTCAGATAGCAGGCGGCTCCAATGAAATGGAGTTCGGGCGCGATCAGGCCCTTCATCTCATCCGCGCCGGCCGCCGTTCGCAGCAGGCCCAGGTCCGCAACCTTGGCCTTCACGATGGACAGCGGCGCAACCAGGCCGAGGTCGTCCCACGTCTTGAGATCTTTTGATCGCCACAGTCGCGCGCCTTCGTTCACGTCAAAATTGATTGTGCCATCCGGGCGCTTTGTCCCCGTCGTGCCGGTCAGATAGAAAATCCCGTCCGCCCCTTTCGTGATCGCCGCGTCAATCATCGGCGTGTCGAGCAACGCCTGGACACGCACGTAGTTGTATTTTGCGCGGTGCGCTTCGGGGGAAGACGTCTGGCTCTCTTGAGCCGTGGCGTGGTTCGCGAGTGTCACAAGGATGAGCAGCACGCGGAACTGGCTGAGGACTCTCTTGGTATTCATGAAGATTCTCCGAGACGTCAAAGATGCAGGCTGTGGTGCCTTCAGACAAATCGCCAGCTTGTTTACGCGAGTAAGTTTATGACGGGAGGGACGCGGCGATCAAGCAGATTCGGCGCCGAATCCGCAAGGCGTTGTTGCGCCGGTTCATGCGGGGATTGGCTGCGGCCAGCAGGGCGCCGCACCCATCTGCAAAAAAGGCCTGCCCCAACTGTCCGCCGGTCTGCGGGTCAGGCAGGACATCTTGGAGGTTAATCACGGCGCCGAGGGAAGAATTAATCCTGAATACGGCAGTTGTGGCCCACGGAACACTCGAAACACACGGAAACAGAGGACAGGAAGTCTCATGTTTGACTCACCCATTGGGTGGGACGTTATTCGAGATAAAAGCCCGTCCTTTCCGAGTATTCCGCGTGTTCCGCGGGCTTCAACTGCCGGATTCAGGTTAATTCGACAGGAACGCGGGCAAACGTGTCCCGGATGCGTCAGGGAGTGATTGCCGATTTCGCGCCTGCGAAGAAAGGCGGCGCGTCAGCCGGCGGCGCGCTCACGCACGCGCGGTGTATCTACTGTCCGATAGAAGGTTCCGCGCAGCCCCGCCGCCGCCAGATCCGGCCTCGCCTGATCGAGTTGATTTCCCAGGCCTTCGCCATCCGTCAAGGCGGGCGCCGAGCGCAAGGCCTTTATGGAACCTTCGCGTCAGTAGTCAATTTGCCGGGCAATATCCATAACTGCGCAACGATCACAATCGAGCCGTCATGAGATTGTCCCAATTAATGCGTCCTCCACCAGTCCCGTTATTCCATGAACTCAATCAACTTCGCCCGGCGGCTGGGGTGGCGCAGCTTGTTGAGGGCCTTGGTTTCGATCTGGCGGACGCGCTCGCGCGTGACGTTGAAGATCGTGCCGACCTCTTCCAGCGTGCGCGGGAAGTCGTTGCCGCCGATGCCGAAGCGCAGGCGCAGCACTTTTTCCTCGCGGTCGGTCAGCGTCTTGAGGACGTCGTCGATCTGCTCCTGCATCAGGGTGTAGGCGGTGGCAGTGACGGGCGATTCGGCGTCCTGGTCCTCGATGAAGTCGCCGAAGTGGCTGTCGCCGTCCTCGCCGATGGGCGTTTCGAGCGAAATGGGCTGCTGGGCGATCTTGAAAACCCGGCGGACCTTGTCCACGGGCATCTCCATCTTTTCGGCGATTTCTTCGGGAGTCGGTTCCCGTCCGAGTTCCTGGACCAGGAAGCGCGAGACGCGGGACAGCTTGTTGATCGTCTCGATCATATGGACCGGGATGCGGATGGTGCGGGCCTGATCGGCGATGGCGCGCGTGACGGCCTGGCGAATCCACCAGGTCGCATAGGTGGAGAACTTGTATCCGCGCTGATACTCGAACTTGTCCACGGCGCGCATCAGGCCGATGTTGCCTTCCTGGATGAGATCGAGGAACTGCAGGCCGCGGTTGGTGTATTTCTTGGCGATCGAGACGACCAGCCGCAGGTTCGCCTCGACGACCTTCATCTTGGCGTCCTGGGCCTCGCGTTCGCCCTCGTCGATCATCTTGACGATCTCGACCATCTCTTCATAGGTGTTGCCCGCTTCCTTTTCCAGCCGCTTGCACAGGCGCTGGGCGTTGCGGATGGTCTTGTCCATCTTGATGAAGTCTTCCAGCGCGTAGTTGTGCTTTTTCTTCAGTTTCTTGGCGTCCGGCGAGTTTTTCTTTGTGCGCTTGACGATGCGCCGGATGTCTTCCTCCGAGAGCATGGTGTTGAGAATGATGCTCTGGATTTCGCGGTTGGCCTCCTCGATCTGGCGGTAGATCATCCGGATTTTGTCGGCGATCTGCTCGATGATCGAGAAGTTGAGGTCGATCTTCAGCAGCATCTTGTAGATTTTCTTGCGGCGGTCGTCGATGTCGGCGAGCATCTGCTCGCGCTCGGCCGCCTCGATGCTGGGGTCGTCGATGGTGTCGCTGGCGACCTGGATCGTGTCGTAATGGTCGAGGATGACGGTCAGATTCTCGAGGACGCGGCGGGCGATGCGGTTGCGTTCCTCCATGTCCGACTCGTCGATATTGGCGCGGAGAATGTCGTTGAGGTTGAAGGCGCCCGACTCCAGCCGCGTGAAGATGCGGCGCAGTTCGATGGCCGTGGCCGAGGCGCGGGCGATGGCCTCGGTGATCTGGTGGCGCCCCTTTTCGATCCGCTTGGCGAGCATGACCTCTTCTTCGCGGGTCAGCAGGGGGACCTTGCCCATTTCCATCAGATACAGGCGGACGGGATCATCGATCTTGCCGGCGCCTTCGGCGGGCGCTTGCAGCGATTCGCGCAGGGCCTCGATCTGGGCCTTGGCGTCCATCTGCGAGGCCAGCCCGGCGCTGGCGGCGCGACTGGCCGCGGCGCGCATCTGATCGTCCTCATCGGCGTCGTCTTCGTCGTTGTCCATCGCCTCCGAATCGACGGCGGCCGGCGCGGCGTGCTCGGCGTCGTCCTCGCTCTTGACGACGCTGATATGATGCTCTTCCAGTTCGTCGAGCAGGGCGTCCATGTCGGAAGGCGTTGCGTCCTCAGCGAGGGCTTTGTAGATGTCCTCGTACGTGACGTGACCGCGTTCCTTGCCCGCTTCGATCAAATCTTCATACCCACCGGCGACATTGGTTTCGTTTTCCGCAGCCACATTATTCTCCTTGATAAAAAAACCATCTCTCCCGCGGCGGAGGCCCCAGGTCAGATGGCGGTAAATCGTTGATTATTATCAATCTATAACCGCGCTTACCGGCATTCTGCGTTCGCGTCGCACAGAAGCCGGAAACAAGTATAAAACGAGTTTGGAACTTGTCAATCCACAAACGCGAAGCAAAGGCGATTTGTGTGTTGAAAAATCACCCTTTCTTGACACGCTCCACATAAGTCCCGTCGCGCAAGTCAACCTTCAGCACGTCCCCGGTATTAACAAACAGGGGCACCTGGATCGATGCTCCACATTCCAGTTCGGCCGTCTTCATGACCGACGTGGCTGTGTCGCCTTTGACGGCCGGTTCGGTGTGGACCACCTTCATTTCATAGAAGTTGGGCAGGTCAATTCCAATGGGGCGGCCCTTGAGATACTGGACACGCAGTTCCATGTTTTCGACCAGCCACTGGGCGGCGTCGCCCAGTTCGTCATCGGTCAATGTGACCTGCTCGAAGGACTCGTTGTCCATGAACACGTAATCATGGCCATCGTGATACGAATAGACCATCTTGCGGTCATCGATGTCAGCCAGTTTGACGCGTTCGTTGGTGTTGAAGCGCACTTCCTTGCCCGCCCCCGTGGTCAGGCTGCGGACCTTTAGGACCATCGAGGGATGATAGTTGCCCGGCGTGCGATGCTGGTAAGCCAGCACCACCCAGACGTCATTGTCAAACTCGATCTTGTGGCCATTGCGAATGCTGACGGCCTGAATCACTTCCATAGTCATACGCTCCGTGTGCGGAGGTCCCGGCCGGCGGGCGGCGCCGCGCGCCGCGCCCGTCGTTGCGGCTTCCTCATCGAAAAGGCCAAAAAGGATACGCCGGAGGGCCGGGGCGGTCAACCCCGATTTCCGCGCGATCCGTCCTTGCCTTGGAGGCGGTTGGCGCGCTGTAATGTCGCAAGGCTTCGAGACGAGGGGCGCGATGAATCGTATTGGACCGGCATTGCAGGATAACATCCGGCGGGTCATTCTGGGCAAGGATGAGGCGATCGACCTGGCGCTGTGCGCGTTGATGGCCCGCGGGCATCTTCTGATCGAGGACGTTCCGGGCGTCGGGAAAACATTCCTGGCGCGCGCCCTCGCGCGCTCCCTGAACGCCGTGTTCAAGCGCGTGCAGTTCACGCCCGACCTGTTGCCGTCGGACATCACCGGCGTTTCAATCTACAACGCCCAGACCACCGCCTTCGAGTTTCGCCCCGGTCCGGTCTTTGCCCATGTGCTGCTGGCCGACGAGCTGAACCGCGCCACCCCGCGCACTCAGTCGGCCCTGCTCGAATGCATGGGCGAGGCCCAGGTCAGCGTCGATGGCCAGACGCGCCGCCTGCCGGACCCGTTTTTCGTCGTGGCGACGCAGAATCCCATCGAACAGCAGGGCGTCTATAATCTGCCCGAAGCGCAGCTGGACCGCTTTGTGGCCAAGATTCGCGTGGGGTATCCGCACCCCACCGTCGAGGCGGCCATCCTCGAACAGCAGCGGGACCATCACCCCCTCGACGACCTCAAGCCGGTGGCCCGTGTCGAGGATGTGCTGGCGGCGCAGCGCGAGGTCCGCGCGGTGTATGTCGCCCGCGAACTTGGCGAATACATCGTCCGCCTGGTCGATGCGACCCGGCAGCATCCGGATCTGGCGCTGGGGGCCAGTCCCCGCGCCTCACTGGCGCTATACCGATTGTCACAGGCGCGCGCCTGGCTGGAAGCGTCCGACTTTGTCCTGCCGGACACGATCAAGCAGATGGCGCCGGCCGCGTTGAGACACCGGCTGATCCTCAAGCCCCAATCGCGGCTGGCCGGACGAACGGCCGATGCGGTCATCGACGACATCCTGCGGACCATCCCGCCGCCGGTTGAGAGGAAGGGGTGAACCCGAATGGAACGGAGCAGCCCGGGTGGACCGGGTGGACGGGGTGGACGGAATGGACGGAGTGGACGAGGCGATCAGGGTGGAAAAGAGCGCGAGGGAAGCGGCCGAGAGCCGGAGCGGGAACAGGAAATGTTGCGCACGAAAGTCAAAATCTGCGGCATGACCCATCTGGCTGACGCGCGCGCGGCCGTGGAGGCTGGCGCCGACATGCTGGGCTTCATCTTTTATGAGAAGAGCCCGCGGCGCTGTGATCCGGGCGACGCTCGACGGATCATCGAGACGCTTCGGGCGGCTTCGGCCGCGCGACCGGCCGGAGACGCCGCCGCTGTGGACAAGCGGCCTCTCATGGTGGGCGTCTTTGTCAACGAAACGCTTGAGACGATGGTCAAACAGGCGCGCGCGTGTGGACTGGACGCGGTTCAACTCCACGGCCATGAGACCAACGAGCAGGCGCAGGCGTTGCGACGCGAGGGGCTGACGGTCTTCAAGGCGTTCCGCATCGAAGGTCCGCAATCGCTTGGCGCCTTCGAGGCTTACGACGTCGATGGCTACCTGTGCGACACGCCCGACCCAAACCTGTGGGGCGGATCGGGCCGGACGTTCGACCATGCCGCCCTGGCCGGCGCCTCGCAGGACCGGCGGATTATTCTGGCCGGCGGGCTGACCGCCGACAACGTCGCCGCGGCGGTCCGCCTCGTGCGTCCGTGGGCTGTGGACGTGGCCTCCGGCGTCGAAGCCATGCCGGGACGCAAAGACCCGCGCAAAGTGTCGGCCTTCATCGAAGCCGCCAGACAGGCCTGAAAGCGACGCATGAATCGCTCGAGACTGCACGGACGAACGGCGTTACTGCTGGCGGCGGCGGCGGCCCTGTTGACGACGCTGCCGGTCATCTACGGGCTGGCCCTCACCCCGCGGGGATCGTTGTTCTTGTGGAGCGAGGACCCCTATGACAACAACACGTATTTTGCCAAAATGCGCCCGGGCTATCGCGGCGAATGGCTGACCACCAATCTCTACAGCAGCGCGCCCCACCAGCCGGTTTTCCTCTTTCCCTTTCATGTGTTGATGGGCCATGCGGCGCGGGGCTATTGCGCGCTGCTGACGGCGCTCGGTCCGGCGGCGCCGCCCATCTACAGCTTGTTCCCCGTTGTCTATAACGCCATCCGCATCATGCTGGTCGTCGCCCTGGTCTTCCTGATCTACTGGCTGGCGGGGATGATGACGGCGCGGCCGGCGGCCCGGCTGTGGATGACCGCCCTTGCCGTCTTCGCCGGGGGATGGGGACGGACCTGCAACACGGAGGCTCACATCCTCAAGGCCTGCGTCTATTACCCCAACTTCACCGTGTCGCTGGTGTTTTACGTGATGGTTTGCGGCGCATTTATGATGGCGATGCGGCGCGCGCCAAAGCAATGGCATGCGGTTGCGCTGGCGGCGGCCGGCGGCTTCGGGCTGGCGTGGGTCCATCCGTTTGACGTTCTGCCGCTGGGGGTCATGAGCGCCGTGGCGCTGGCATGGCGCTGGCGGATGACGCAGCGTTTCCCGGGCGCCCTGTTTACCGCGCTGGCCGGATTCTCGGCGCTGGCCGCCGCGCCGATCGGCTATCAGATGCATGTCAAGTCCGGGGAAGTCATGTGGCAGGTGATTGACGCGCAGAACTGGCTGAAGTGGGACCCGTGGTATGAATGGCTGCCGATGCTGGACGTGTATCTGGCGGCCGGACTGCTGGGGGCGGCGTCGCTGTGGCCGCGGCGGCGGCGGCCGGAGGCGATGTTTGTCATGGTGTGGGTCCTGGCCGGTCTGGCCATGATCAACCTTCCGGTTCTGTTTCAGCGGCGCATGATCGAGGGACTGCCGCTGGGTCTGGCTTTTGCCGTGGGAATGGGAATCGAGGCGGGGCTGCTGCCCCGGCTGGGCCGGGGGCGCCGAAAAGGCTGCGTAAAGGGCACGGACGAACATGGAACCGCACGGACGGGGGAGGGAGGGGGCGGGCGGCCGGCGCCGCGGCGGGCGTTGCGCCGCTTGAGGCATTGGACGCATGCGCTGGTCTTTGCGCTGCTGGCGCCGCGGACGGTCTGGGTGCTGTATGACGCCAGCCTCGGCGCCTTTGATCCGGCTTCGGCGGAACAGTATGTCCCCGCCGCCGAAGTCGCCGCCATGGAATGGCTCGCCGCCCACGGCAGACCGGGCGACGTCGTCTGGGCCGGCCCGGAACGGTCCAACGTGATTCCATTCCTGGCCGGGCTGCGGGTCTTTTATGGCCATGACGTCGAGACGGCCTGGTCTGTGGAAAACCGGCTGCGAACGGAAAGGCTTTTTGGGGGCGACATGGAGGTTGGGGGGGCGGAGTTTCAGGCCATTGTCCAAAGGGCTGAAATCAAGTTTCTCTATTATGGCCCTTTGGAGCGCGCGCTCAGCCCTTCACCGTTGGGCGTGTTTGATCCCGCCCGACTGGGCAGGCCGGCCTACGATAATGGCGTCGTCCGCATCTATCGGCTTCCGGCCCTGATTCCTTGGGCGGGGCGTTCCGGTCCTTGATTCGTCGCGTCGCGGTGAAGTTTTTGCTTGCGTCCACGGGGGGAGTAAGGCGATAGCATTCCCATCGGTATGACCGATGGGCGGCAATGATGCGGCCCAAAACCAACCCAAGGGAGAAGCGTTATGAAGATTTATCGTCAAGTAGTGGCCTTGGCCTGCGCCCTGATGTTGTTCGCGGCCTGCGCGTCGGTCAAGATGACCACCAACACGAACGGCTTGGACTTGGTCTCAGGAAAGACCAATGTCAAACACGTCAATGGCAAGGCTTCGGGTCTGTATCTCCTGTGGTTCCCACTGATCACCGGCAATACCGATGATCCCGGGATGTTCATGCCCGCATTCTTGAATGACACGGTCAATTTGGATGCGGTCGCAGGGATGATGACCAAGGGCGCCAAGGAAAGCGGCGCGAGCGCGATCACGGATCTGACCTCCAGCCGCAGCGCAATGCCTGTCTTACCGATTCCATTTGTTTTCATGTGGTATTCAGTGCAAATGTCGGGTAATATAGTGAAGTAATTCATCGACGCCGCGGGTTTTGGGCGGTTTGCACTGGTGGCGCATGCTTTCGGGCCTGCGCCACTTGTTTTTATGGCGCAGGCGATCCATAATTCTTTATGACGCCGGGGAGGCGAATGCAAATGCCCATGAAACCCATTCTCAAGCGCTCCTTGATTATCGGGGGCACGGTCATTGGCGTGGTGATTGTTCTCTTGGTTCTGAGCCTGATCTACTCCAACCTGTTCCTGCGAAAACCCATCGAAAAGACGCTGTCGTATGTCTTGCAGGTGGACGTCAAGATCGGCTTGCTGCGCCTGATGCCGCTGCGGGGCCGGGCCGTGATCCATGACCTGGTCATCGGCAATCCGCAGGGCTTCAAGGAACCGTCTGCCATTCGCGTGGGCCAGATCGACGCCCAAGCCGATGTGTGGTCGTTCTTCGGCGAACGCGCCCGCGTCGATCACGTCATCGTTCGTGAGGCCTCCGTGACGATGGAACGCGCCGGTGGCGGGTGGAACCTGGGCAAGATTATCGACAGCGCCGGGCGGTTTTCGAATCCCAATGCGCCGCCCCCGCCCCCCGAGCAGGCCTCCTCGAAGAAAATCTCAATCAAGACCCTGGAGATCGACGGCGCCGCCGCCACCGTCGCAGGCAGCCTGCTGCCGCCCGGGGGTGTGAAGGTCGCCGTCGGCAAGATCACTCTTCGCAACTTGGGAACCGACGAGGACAGCGCCGGCATCGCCGCGATTCTCAGCCAGATACTGAGCGCGTTCTGGCGGCAGTTGGCCGCCTCGGCCGGCGGTTTGGTTCCCGAGGACGCGCTGAAATCGCTGAACTCGGCGCTGGACTCGACCGCCGAGGGCATCGGCAAAGCCGCCGGCGATCTGAAACGGCAGGGGGAGAAGGTCGGCGAGGCTCTCAAGGCCAACGTGGAGAAAGCCGGCAAGGAAATCGACAGCGCCCTCAAGGATGCCGGCAAGGACGTCGGCGAGGCGCTCAAAGGCGTGGGCGGTCTGCTGCGGAAGCCCAAAGACTAATGATGTTCCTATAAGCCAGTTGCAAAATGAACGGAGCGGGGGCGTCTCGCCCCCGGTTGGATGATTGTATTTTTTGATTTCGGGGGGCGAGACGCCCCCGCTCCGTTCCACTTCACATTTTGCAACTGGCTCCTATGGCTCAAGAATCCGTCCCCGGAGCAGACTGGCGGCGATGGGATCGAGGATGTGGCGCGCCAGCCAGGCCACGGCGGGGACGCAGACCGCATCGCCGATGCCGAACAGCGCCTGATTCAATCCAATCCCGCTGAGATCGAACGAATCGGGGACGCCCTGAAGCCGGGCGCATTCGCGCGGCGTCAGCAGACGGACGCGGATTTCGCCATGCCCTGCCACGAGAAGTATCTGCCGGCTGCTGCCTCCGCGGGGGGTGCGCAGGCATCCGGCCAGGCCATCGTCGCGGATTTCGGCGCGGCTTTTTCCGGCGCGCATCCGGCGGAAGACGGTCGCATACGCCAGCGCGCTGCCCTGGCGCAGGGACTCGGCCTTCGAACGGTTGAGGTCGGTCATCTGCTCCAGGAGCCGGGCGACGCGGTCTTCACTCCACCACAACGCGGAGCCGCTCTCGACGTTCTCGACAATGTCGCCCAGCGTGTGTCGGCGCGCAACGCGGGAAGACCTGCGCCGGGCTTGGGTCGGTCCCAGCAAGTCGGTTTCTTCCTCTCGCCCGGGCAGCGGGGGCGCCGGCGCCAGCCTCCATCGCGCGTCCGTGGCGCCGGCGATGGCCTGGAGCAGCCGGGGAGGGCGCGTCTGTGAGCGTTCGTCGCGAGCCTGTTCAAGGGTCAGCCCTTCAATATCGCGTTCGATCATACCCACGACGAAGACGCGCGGGCGGCTCTGGGGCGTGAAGGCGTCGGCATTGATGAGATAGGCGTCAAGCCAGTATCCGAGGCGGCTGAGGGCCGCCGTCGCCTCGGCGAAGTCGGCGCCGCCGTGCGAGGTGAGAAAGCCCTGAACGTTTTCGAGAAGAATCAGGGGTGGACGGCGTCCGCCCAGTTCATCGAGGATTCGGACGAATCCCCAGAAGGCGCTGGAATGCCGGCCCGCCAGGCCCCGCCGCTCTCCCGCCAGCGACAGGTCCGTGCAGGGGAAGCTGGCCGTCGCCAGGGCGGCGGACGGAATCTCCGCGGCGGGAAGCGCATGGATATCTTCAAGCCGGAACACCGATGGCTCGCCATCGCGCGCGAAGTTGCGCTCATAGATTTCCTGCTTGTCGGGATCGATGTCATTGGCGAAGACGGTTCGCCATCCCTCCTGCTCCAAGGCCAGACGGACCAAGCCCACGCCGGCGAAAAACTCGGCGACGGTTCGATCGGCCAGCGACGGATATGCGGCGCCACTCATGCTTGACCTCTTTCGTTTGGATGAGGCGCGCTGCTGGACGGCGTCTTCAATACGATCCAGATACCGTTCCGGCGCCCGCGCCCACTCGCTCTCCCACAACCGCATGACCCGCCACCCCCGGCGCAGCAGGGCGGCCGTGTGGGCGAAGTCGCGCGCGACATTGCGCCGGATTTTTCGCAGCCAATACGCCCGGTTGCCCGTGGCGGGAAACTGATCTTCCAGGCAGGCCAGGCCCCGGCGCCGCCATTGGTTCCCATGCCAGTAGTCGCCGTCGATAAAAATCGCCAGCCGGTGTTCGGGCAGGACGACGTCGGGCTTGCCCGGCAGGCGCCGGTCGCAGAGCCGATAGCGCAAGCCCCTTTGGCGCAGCGCCTTGCGGAGGTCGCGCTCGGGCGCCGTATCGCGAGACCGGACGCGGCGCATGATCTCCGGGCGGCTGAGTGGACGGCGGACGGCCGATTCTGTCGGTTTGGCGCGCATGACGAATATGGATCGCGCGAGATGAAAAAATGGAGGCGACCTTCAGGTCCCGGGCGTCCCGGTTGTCCCACGCGCTCCCGAAATCAGTTCCCTGAGAAACTCCACATACTTTGCGGTCACCACCGGCCAGGCAAAGTTCCGGGCGATATAGTCCTGGCCGGCGGCGCCCATATCCTCGCGCTGCCGGGGATGGGAAAGCAGTTGTTCCAGTCCCCGGATGAATTCTCTGTCGCCGGCGTAGGCGATTCCGGCGCCGGAGCGGCGGCAGTGGCCTCGCAAGACGTCGCATTCGCCATTGGCGAGGACCGGCATCCCGGCGGCCATGGCTTCGAGCGTGGCTATCGAAAGACTTTCATAAGGCGACGGCATCACAAACACGGCGCAGTCCCGCAGGGCGGCCGCCTTGTCGGCTTCTTCGAGCCGTCCCAGGGCGGCAATCCGCTCATGGGCCGGGATGGGCATGGCGATCTCGCCTGCCAGAACCAATCGCGCCTGTGAATCCGGTCGCTCGGAGAGATATCGCAGAAAAGCTCGGAACAGGCGGCCGCACCCCTTGTTTTCCACGACGCGCCCGACATACAGGACCAGCGGCGCCGGATCGGAAGTCACAGCGCGGCTGCGACTGCCATCGGCCTCGGCCAGCCCCAGCCGGGGTCCATACTTGCGAACAAACGCGCCAGGCTGGATCGGCGCGGGCGCGTCAACGCCGTGTCCGGCGATGAGCGATCGGGCTTTGGAGATATCGGCCACCGAACAGACCAGATCGCGCTCTTCCTCGGTCAGGAAGATGAAGGCGGGCGTCCTTTGAAAGCGTTCGCGAAAGGCCTTCAGCCGGAGCGTGGGGTCCCGTTCGGCCGTGGGGATGAGCGCTGCGCGTGACGGAACGACAGGCAGGCCGAAATAAGAGGGGTAGTAGCGGAATGAGACAAAGAGGACCGCGTCGTATTCGGCGGGCCGTCGGCGCAGGTGTTCAATCAGCTGCGGCGCATACGGGCCCTGCCATTCGATCCATTTGCGTTCGTAGGCCAGGGGATGGGGCAGTCGGCGCAGCACGCGCGTCTGCCAGACGAACAGCCGGGGGCGCCGGGGGCGTTCGACGGCAAAGCGGTGGACGGTCAGGCCTTCGACGATTTCCACGCCCGGCGCAAAGCTGTCCGGCCCGGCCCACGTTTCGAAGTTTCGGGCCGTGGTCGTCAGGATGGTGGTGTTGAACGTCCCGGCCAGTCTTCGAGCCACCTGGCGGCACAGTTGCTCGGCGCCTCCGGCGACGTGCGGTCCGTAGCGCTGGATGACAAAGGCGATTTTCATGACAAGAGGTCCATGGGCCAGCCGGAAGGCGCCCAGCCCTGCGGGCTATGGGCGCCATCTTGCGCGCGTTTGAGGCGGGCGCGCCAGCGGAAAGCGGGCATAAAGGGCTTGCGGCGCGGCTAGCTTTTTTCTAACTTGCCGGACATGCGCCGGTCGCCTCTTGTGGGGGCATTGAGCGCGCGCTTGGAAGAGCGGGCTCAGGATGTCGGAGCCGAGGTGAACGACCATGGCCAAAGAGCACATTCTCGTAGTGGAGGACGAGGAGGACATCCTCGAACTCGTGCGTTACAACCTGGCAAAGGAAGGTTACCAGGTCACCGGCGCCTCGACGGGGGAAGACGCCGTGCGGTTGATCCAGTCCAAGCGGCCGGACCTGGTCGTCCTGGACCTGATGCTGCCGGGGATGGATGGGCTGGAAGTCTGCCGCAAAGTCAAGGCTGATCCGCGCAGCGAGTCGGTCTGCGTCGTGATCCTGACGGCCAAGGGCGAGGAGTCGGATGTGGTGGCGGGTTTGGAACTGGGGGCGGACGACTACCTGACCAAGCCGTTCAGTCCGCGCGTGCTGACGGCCCGCGTTCGGGCGGTGTTGCGCCGCCGGGCGCGCAGCGTTGTCCACGATGATCAGGCCGTGTTGTCCATTCACAATTTGGTCATTCATCCCGGACGGCACGAAGCGCTGGTCGATGGCGTGGCCGTGGACCTGACATTCTCGGAGTTCCGCATCCTGCATCTGCTGGCGCGGCGCCCGGGGTGGGTGTTCACGCGCTCGCAGATCGTCAATGGCGTGCGCGGCGAGGGCTATCCGGTGACCGATCGCTCGGTGGACGTCCAGATTGTCGGCCTTCGCAAAAAGTTGGGCGCTTCGGGGGGATACATCGAGACGGTTCGCGGCATTGGCTACCGTTTCAAGGAACAAGTCTAGATGAAGAAGCGCCGGATATTCTGGCAGCTGTTTCCTGCCATTCTGGGCGTGGCCTTGGTCTCGGTTGTGGCGATGGCGTTTTATACGTCGTGGCTTTATGAGCGCTACCTGATCAGCGAGCAATACGCCGAACTGGATACTCTGGCGCGGGGGCTGGAGCGGGAGTTTGCTGCGCTGTTGTCCAGCGGCGACGCCGCGGGCATCGATGCGCTGTGCAAGGAGCGGGGACGCCAGACGCGGGACCGGCTGACGGTGATCGACGCGCGGGGCGTGGTCCTGGGCGATTCGACGGAAGATCCCTCGGCGATGGAAAATCATGCCAACCGCCCCGAGATGGACCGTGCGCTGCGGGGGCAGGCCGGACAGGCCGTCCGCTACAGCCCCATGCTCGACAAGAACATGATCTACGTGGCCGTCCCGATCCGTTTGGCGGACGGTTCGATCGCCGGGGCGTTGCGCGCGGCGGCGTATGAATCCACCGCGCAGGCCGTGCTGGCGGGGCGGCGCATCGAGATCGTGCTCGGGTCGCTGGTCATTCTGGCGCTGTCCGGGGGAGTGTGTCTTTGGATTTCGCGCGCCATTCGCCGTCCGCTCGAACAGATCAAACGCGGCGCCGAACGCTTCGCCGCAGGCGACCTGTCGGGCAAACTGCCCGTCGCGCAGTCCTATGAAATCGGCGCCCTGGCCGAGGTGATGAACCAGATGGCGGCGCGTCTGGCCGACCGCATTCGCACGGTCGAGCGCCAGCGCAACGAGCTGGATGCCGTGTTGTCGAGCATGATCGAGGGCGTCCTGGCCATCGACGCCTCGCAGCGCGTGATCTGGATGAACGAGGCCGCCGGCCGCCTCACCGGCGTCGATCCCGTCAGCTCCCAGGGCAAGGCCCTGCCGGAGGCGATCCGCAACGCGGACCTGCAGCGGTTTGCCGCCCTGGCGCAGCAGGCGCCCGGTCCCGTTGAGGGCGACGTGGTCCTGAAGGAAGAGGACGCCGAAGTGTATTTGCAGGCGCACGGCGTCAGCCTGCGCGATCACGAACACAACCCCATCGGCGTGCTGGTCGTGCTGCACGACGTGACGCGCCTTCGCCGGCTCGAAACGGTCCGCCGCGACTTCGTCGCCAATGTTTCCCATGAGATTCGCACCCCCGTCACGTCCATCAAAGGCTACGTCGAGACGCTCCTGGAGGGCGCGCTGGACAATCATGAGGAAACCGAACGCTTTCTGCGCATCGTCGCCAAGCAGGCCGACCGGCTCAACTCGATCATCGACGACCTGTTGACGCTGTCGCGCGTTGAACGCGATGAGGAACGGGGTGAGATCGCCGTGGAGACCGCGCCGCTGGAACCGGTCGCCCGGGCCGCCATCGAGTTGTGTGAACCCAAAGCATCAAGCAAAACCATCCATCTCCGTCTTAACAGCCCCACCGCCGTCTTCGCGCGGCTTAATGCCCCCCTGCTGGAACAGGCCGTCAGCAATCTGATCGACAACGCGATCAAATACAGCCCCGAAGGCTCAGAAATCGAGATTCGCATCGGCCGTGAAGGCGCCGAAGCCGTGATTGCCGTCCGAGATCATGGCAGCGGCATCGCCCGCGAGCATCTGCCCCGGCTGTTCGAACGCTTTTACCGGGTGGACCGGGCGCGGAGCCGACGGCTGGGGGGCACGGGATTGGGCCTGTCGATCGTCAAGCACATCGTCCAGGCTCATCATGGCCGCGTGACGGTGGAAAGCGAATTGGGCAAGGGATCCGAGTTTGCGATCCGGCTTGCCGCGCAGGAATCCCCTGCTCTTCCTGCGAAATAGGGCGCACAGACCTCACGACGGCGCCTGTGAACGGTTCCTTCGCTAAGCCGGCCCGATCCACAACTTGATGAATGCGGATGGATGACATCATCGATGTGATCGACGCGGGGGCGGACGCCGGTTTTCGGGCGCTGATTTGGGTCTTGACAGCCCCGTCATGGGGGGAAACAATCCCGAGCACAATTCAAACGCAATCCATGAGCCCAGGAGACGACACGTGTCCCGCTGTTCTCGCTCCCTCTGCTGCTCCACGCTCATTGCCGCGCTCGCCCTCGCGCTGTCGGCGGAGCACGGCGCGACCTCCGCATCGCCCGGCGCCACCCAACCCGGCCATTCGGAGAATGGCCCGCCCGCCCGCATCGATCTGAAAAACGATCCTGCCTTTGACCTTTACCGGCAGATGAGCGACCCGCGTCAGGCGTTGCGGCTGCGGTTGTTTTCCGCCGAGGGCCGGCCTTTGGGTATCCCTTCGGAGCCGACGCCGGCGCCGGCAATGGACGCGCCCGCGACGCGCGCGGCTGCCGGAGCCCCATCGAAAGCCGGTCCAGCGATGCCGGCGCACACCGTTCCCGACGCGGCGCCCACGACGGGCGCAAGCAACGTTTTCCCGGCGCCTTCCTCCGGCCAGATGGCGGGCGCCTTCGCAACCAAAGCCCTGTGGGCAGACGACCAGCCCCTGCCGCCGGAGCCGCGGCGCACGCCCGCGCCAAAGACGGCTCGAACCGGCAAGCCCGTCATCGCCGTCATGCGGTTCCGTTCCGAGAAGATGACGCCCTATGATCTGGCGGTGCTGACCAATCGGATGACCGCCGAGTTGCGCGCCCTTAACGGCGCCGAAGTCCTCGGCCAGGAGGCCGCCTCGCGGTCGCTGGCCGATGTGGGCCTGCTGATCCGCGATCCCTATCAGCCCGCGCCCACGAACAAGGAATACGCCGAAGCGCTGGGCGCCGATTATCTGATGATGGGCGCCGTCGGCGTCATCTCCGGCCGCATGGCCCTTGACGTCAGCTTGTATTCGCTGAAGACCGACAGCATCGCCCAGACCGAAACCATCGACGTGCGAAGCAATGAGCCGGGCGACCTGCTGGAGCGCATGGCCGACGTCGCGCAGCGATTCGCGCCCGCATGGGGAGGCAAAAAGACGGCGGCCCCCGCCGCCAACACTCCGACGTCCACGCGGCCGGCCGCCGGCCCGACGCCCAAGCCGGCTGTCGCCCAAACGACACCGCCGCCGGCCGCCAAGAAGGCCGGCCAGACTCCCGCCCAGACCGCTCCCAAGGCCAAACCCAAGCCGGCCGTGATTCCCACGCGCAAGCCCGCGGCCACGCCTCCGCCGCCGGTTGCGCCCGTGACCACGATGGGGACCAGCGAGCCGGAGCCCACGCCGGCGGAAACCGTCGTTGCCATGGTTCCGGCGCCCACGCCCAAGCCGGTGGTCGAAACGCCTCAACCCGCGCCGCAGCCCCC
>Ga0101944_10001778_pt1 | contig 40863 bp, 37 predicted proteins | sample DewCreD2012metaG_FD_75245 | JGI IMG/M metagenome (GOLD analysis project Ga0101944, IMG submission 75245) | Hot spring sediment bacterial and archeal communities from British Columbia, Canada, to study Microbial Dark Matter (Phase II) - Dewar... ... | reverse complement strand
GCCACGTGGGAACATCCGGCATACTCGCGATAACGTCTACGGCATCGGCGCCGGCAAGCGTTTCGACCGCCCGCCACCACGGTTCAGTCTCTCCGAAGAAGTGAAAGGCTTGGGTCAGGTATTCGTCGGGAGGACAACCGGGGGGGCGCATGGAGGGGCGATCTCCCGGTCTGGCTGCCGGCGGAGCCGCGATGGATGCGAGCAGGTGGAGCAGAAGAGATCGAGGGCCGGAAAGATACGGCGTGTTCCTGTCCTTGCGCACCCTGAGCGAGGCCCTGATCGACTGGTGCGTGGCGCCCTGCATCCATCGTATCATCGCGTAATCGAAGGCTATCGCGTCGCGGACCGCCGTATCGGGCGGCGCCGCAAGCCATGCGGATGCCAGCGTCTCGGCGGCGGCTTCGATCTCGCCCCAGTTTTCCCGCAGCTCGGGCGGAATCCAGGCCAGGCCAAGAGCGGAATAGATCTCCTCTTCGGCGGCTGAGGCCAGCGGCTTGTCGTCGGAGGCCCGGAACAGGCCGTACTCGCTGAGCTTGAGGCCCATCTTGACGGCGCGGGTGCGCAGGGCGACATTGTGTTCTTTGCTGCCGGTGAAGTATTGGAGCGCGGCGCCGAAACTATCCATCGGGAGGGCGCGCACATCCACCTGAATGCCTTGCTCTCCTATCCGCGCGCTGGCCTTGTTCTCACCCTTGGCGAGGATCTCCTTGACCTCGGGATAGGCGGCGAAACGGTCGAGCGCGGCGGCGGCGCGCGGGCCCGTGACCAGAAGGTCGAGGTCACCGACGGTCTCCTTGCCGCGGCGGAGGCTCCCGGCAGGAGTAACCTTTTCCACGCCTTTCTCGGCGGCCAGCCAGGCGGTCAACTGGCCGGCTAGCTCATCGGCAAAGCTGAGAAGGAAGCGGCCCGCTCTTTGACGGTAAGCGGCGATGGAGCGGAGCACTTTCTCTTCGAGCTTGGCGCCCATGCGGGGCAGCAGGCGCAGCTTCTGCTCGCGGCAGAGGCGCTCCAAGTCGTCGATGGTGCTGACGCGGTAGTGTTCCCAGATCTGAGCGATGCTCTTGGGGCCGAGTCCCTGAATCTTGAGGAATTCGAGCGCCGTGGGAGGATATTTCTCCAAAAGCTGGTCGCGGCGCTCGAACGATCCCCGCTCGGCGATTTCTTTCAGCGCCGCGGCAATGCCCTTGCCGATGCCCGGGATTTCGGTGACGGAACGTTGGGGGTCTTTGAGAATGTCCTCGATTCGCTCCGGGTAGTTTTCGATCGCGGCAGCGGCGTTGCGGTAACTCCGAATGCGGAAGGGATCCTCGGCGGCAATCTCCATAAGGTCCGCCGTTTCGGCGAGCAAACGGGCGTAAGCTTTGTTCTCCATGGCGCACTACTCAACCTGGGCGGGCTGCTCCAACAGCGGCGGGTACGGTTCGACGTGCACGAGCACGTCGGCAACCCAGTCCAGATCGGCGACGATGCGGTCGCGCACCTGCATGGCGATGTCATGGGAGGCCCGCACGGTCAGCGAGGGGTCCACTTCGAGGTGCAAATCCACATGGTGCTTGAGTCCGGTGTTGCGGGCGAAACACTTTTCGACTCCCAACACGCCGGGCACGCTCATGGCGACCCGGCGGATTTCTTGCATCAGGTCCTCGGCCGGCATCGTGTCCATCAGTTGCAAGGATGTATCCCGGATGACGCGCAGGCCCAGGAAGATCACAATCAACCCAACGGCAAAGCCGCCGTAATGATCGGCCGCCAGGAACCGCGATGGGTCGTAAATGGCCAAGCCTACTCCCACCAGGGCGGTGCAGCCGGAAAGGACGTCCACGAGGTCATTCCAGGCATCGGCCACCAAGGCGGAGCTGCGCACCTTCTTGCCGTAATGAAACTTGATGGGAGACAGCGTGCCTTTGAAGAGGATGGAAACCACCAGAGGCCAGATGGCGTAATTGGCAGGCGCGGGACGGATCTGATCGAGTCCGGCCAAGGAGCGGACGCAGATGGTGACGCCGGCTCCCGCGAGGATGACGCCTACGGCCAAACCGGTGAGGGTTTCGAACCGGCCGTGCCCGTAAGGATGCCGGTCGTCGGCCGGCTTGGAGGCAACCATTAAGCCGAACAGGACGATGGCGCTGGCGACCACGTCGCCGGCGGACTCAATTCCGTCGGCCACAACGGCTGTCGAACCTGCCAGGAGGCCGACGATGATCTTCGCCAGCGCCAGCACCCCGCTGGCGGCAATGCTGATCAGGGCGACGCGCTTACCTAGGCTGTAGAGAGCGGCCACGTCTGAAGGATAGCAAGAGTGAGGGGAAACGTTGGGCGGCTTTTTGGTGTTACAATTCTGTGCATGCCGGATGTGAGTGGAGCGGCCCGCACCGGCCATGAGGACAATCGGATGGAAAAGACAGCGCAAAACATACAAGAGGCGTTCCTAAACAATGCGCGCAGGGAAAAGACCTTCTTGACTATTTACCTGATGAGCGGGGTTAAGCTCTCCGGGCGGATCAAGAGTTTCGACAAGTATTCGTTGGTTCTCGAGACTAACAGCCAGGAGCAGTTGATTTTCAAGCACGCGATCTCAACCGTCGTCGTATCGAAGGCCGGCCACGCGGGCCCGGCGGGACACGGATCCGCCGCGCCCGGCCAAGCGGCTTCTGCGGGGGCGGCTTCGGGACCGGTGGAGGGATAGGCAGCAGTCTGGCTCAGCAGTCCAAAGAGCGGGTTGTCCTCGCGTCGGTAGTCTTCCAAAGACACGGCGCGCGCAAGGGGGATGCCCATTCCTCGACGGCGTCAGCGCGGGCGGAGCACGCCGAGGAACTGGCGGCGCTGGCAGCCACGGCCGGAGCGGAGATCGCCGGCCAGATCGTGCAGAACCGTCCGGCGCCGGATGCGGCAACCCTGATCGGGGCTGGAAAAGTCCGCGAACTGGCGGAGCTGGTGAAAGCTTCCGGCGCCGAGCTGGTCCTTTTCGACCACGACCTAACCCCGACCCAACAACGAAACCTGGAACGCGAGCTGGGTTGCCGGGTGATCGACCGCACGCAGCTCATCTTGGACATCTTCGCTCAGCGGGCGCGAACCCGCGAAGGCCAGCTCCAGGTCGAGTTGGCGCAGTTGCAGTACCTTCTGCCGCGGCTGACGGGACGAGGCGTGGAGATGTCCCGCCTGGGCGGCGGCATCGGCACACGCGGCCCTGGCGAAACCCAGTTGGAAACGGACCGGCGCCGCATCCTGCGCCGGATCCGCAAAATCCGCGAGGAGCTGCGGCACGTGCGTCAACACCGGGCGGTGCAACGCCAGCAGCGGCAATCGGTGCCCCTGGCCACCGCCGCCCTGGTAGGGTACACCAACGCCGGCAAATCGACGTTGTTCAACCGGCTCACCGGCGCCGGAGTCACCGCCGATGCCCGGCTGTTCGCTACGCTCGATCCGACCATCCGGGGGATCCTGCTTCCCAGCCACCGCAAGGTGCTCCTCAGCGACACGGTCGGCTTCATCCGCGATTTGCCCCCGTCGCTAGTGGAGGCCTTCCGGGCCACGCTGGAGGAAGTGACCGAGGCTTCGCTGCTGCTGCATGTGGTGGACGTGGCCTCCGAGCGCGCAGTAGAGGAAGCGGCGGAGGTCCAGCGGGTCCTGGCGGAGTTGAACTGCGAGAGTTCGCCGCAATTGCTGGTCCTGAACAAGATCGACTTGTTGCCCGAGGGCAGCAGCGCTGAGGCGCTGGCGGGACGCATCGGCGAAGGCAGGCTGCCCAGTGTTGCGATCTCGGCCATGACCGGACAGGGCCTCGATCCATTGCTTGAAGCCATCGACGCGATGCTCCCGGTGGACGAGGTCAGCCGCGCCTATTACCGCCTGCCGAGCGGGGATGGGTGGGCGCTGCACTGTCTCTACGAATATGGCAAGGTGCGCGCGGTGCGTTATCAGGGAGAGATCTGCGAGGTGGAGGCCGAGGCGCCCGAATCCCTCCGCCGCCGGCTCCGGCAGTACGAGGTCCGGCCTTCCAAAGAGGCTCAGTTGTAGGAGTCCTCCAGGCAGTTTATATTTGTTGAGGCTGGATGAATTTCCCCAACCTGCTCACCCTGCTGCGAATCTTCTTTGTGCCGCTGCTGGTGGCGGCGCTGGTGCAGGAGCCTGCCCGCTTTCAGTGGGGCCGGCTCGCCGTGCCCAGCGAGCTGCTGGCGCTGGCCGTTTTCCTGGCCGCGGCAGCCACGGATCTGTTGGATGGCTACCTGGCGCGGCGCTGGGGCCAGGTGACGACGGTGGGAACGCTGCTCGATCCCATCGCCGATAAGCTGCTGATCTCGGCGGCGCTCATCGCGTTGGTCCAGGTCAAGGCCGTGCCGGCCTGGATGGTGATTCTGGTGGTGGGCCGGGAGTTTGCCATCTCGGGGCTTCGAAGCATCGCCGCCTCCGAGGGCTACACGATCCGGGCCAGCGAGCTGGGCAAGACCAAGATGGTGTCGCAGGTGATCGCCGTCACCCTGCTGATCCTGAGCCTCAGAATCCCGGAGCTCTCCTGGTGGGCCATGCTCTGGATGTGGTGCGTGGTGGTGTTCGCGCTGCTTTCGGCGGCGGCTTACTTCCGCAAGTTCTGGCGCAAGGTGGATGAGCGGGTGAAGCAGCGGCGGCGCAGGGAGCTTCTGTTGTTGGAGCGCCGCAGAAAGCGGCAGGAGGCCGCGGCGCGCCGGGCGGCTCAGGCCAGCGATTAGAGAGAAAGGAGCCGGTGCGGCGCGGTTGGGCCTGTTAGGCTGAATCCGCCGGGCCGGGGAGCGGCTGTCAGGATCGCCAGATGTCGATCGAGGCACGGCAGGCCCAGCCAGAGATTTCGGTGGTGGTGGTGAACTGGAACCGCCGCGAAGACTTGCGGCGGTGTCTGGAATCTTTGGCCAGGCAAACTTGGCGGGATTTTGAGGTTCTGGTGGTGGACAACGCCAGCCAGGATGGCTCGGCGGAGATGGTTCGCAAGGAATTCCAGGGGCGGCCGGATCTGAGCGTGCGGCTGATTCGGAATGAGACCAACCGGGGCTATTGCGCCGCGAACAATCAGGGATTCGCAGCCGCCAATGGACGGCTGGTGGCGCTCCTAAATAATGACGCAGAAGCAGAGCCGAATTTTTTCGCGGCGCTCAGGAAGGCGTTCGAGGGGGCTGAAGATGTGGGGATGGCTGCCTCCAAGGTATTGATGTACGAAGACCCCTCGCGAATCGACAAAGTGGGCCATCTCATCTTCCCCGACGGGCAGAACCGGGGGCGCGGCGCGGGCGAGCTCGACCGGGGGCAATACGACCGGCAGGAGGAGTGCCTGTGGCCGGACGGCTGCGCAGCCATGTACCGCAAGCGCATGCTGGACGAGATCGGCGGATTCGACGAGGATCTGTTCCTGTACGGGGACGATGCGGAGCTAGGCCTGCGCGCGCGCCTGGCCGGCTGGCGCTGCGTCTATGTACCCGAGGCGGTGGTGAGGCACAAACGAGGAAGCAGCTTGGGGAAGGACTCGCTCGAGAGGATCTTCTGGATCGAACGCAACCGGGTGCTGCTGGCCGTGAAACTCTTCCCTTGGAGCCTGCTGTGGCTGAATCCCTTCTTTTTCGCAACCCGGCTGCTGGGCGCTCTGCCGGCCGCCGCTGGCGATCGAGGCGAGATGGCCCATTTCCCGGGGTTTTGGAACAAGGTGCGGCTGGCCTGGACCGTTCTGCGGGCGGACGCGGCGGCCCTCCGGATGATTCCCCGGATGCTGCGAAAGCGGCGGGAAGTTTGGAGCAAGGCCAAGCTGACTCCGGCCGAGGTCCGGAGGCTCATCCTGGAAAACCGGATCCCTGTGCGCGCCCTACTCGGACAAAGCAATTAACTTGTTCCGTACTATGAAAGGCAGAGGATAATTTGGAACCGGCACGCACAGATTCAGCCCCAAACAGTCCCGGCCAGGAAAGCGCCGCCATTCAGAGCCAGGCGTGCGCGGCCTGCGGCTGCGAAGAGTTCACCGTGCTGACCAAAGGGAGCGATCGTCTCTACCGGACCACAACCAAAGAGTTCCAGATTGTGGAGTGCCGCCGCTGCCGCCTCATCCGGCTGTTTCCGAGACCGGCTCCTTCCGAGATTGTGTCTTACTACCCTCCTGAGTATTGGTTCGTTCCCAAAAATGGGGCTGCGGACCGGCTGGTGGAGCGCTACCGCCGGTTCGTGCTGCGGGACCACCTGCGTTTTGTACGCCGCGCGCTAGAAGCCGCCCCGCCCGAGGGGCTGGTGCTGGACGTCGGCTGCGGCGGCGGGTTGTTCTTATCTATGCTGGCCGAGGAGGGAGTTCCCGTCACGGGTCTGGACTTTTCCCTGGATGCCGCCAAGGCAGCCTGGAGCCGCGGAGTTCCGGCGGTTTGCGCCAGTCTGGCCCACGCGCCGCTGGCAGCGGGAAGCTGCCGCTTGATCACCATGTTCCACTTGCTGGAGCACTTGTACGAGCCCCAGAGTTACGTGGAAGCGGCCTATCAATTGTTGCGGCCGGCGGGGAGGTTGATCCTACAGGTTCCGAACGCCTCTAGCTGGCAGTTCCTGATGCTGGGTGAGCGGTGGACCGGATGTGACATTCCGCGACACTTGACAGTGTTCCGCACCGCCGATTTGGAAGGCTTACTGGAGCGCTGCGGATTCACCGTCGTGCGGAAGAAGTTCTTTTCTTTGCGCGATAACCCTGCCGGCCTGGCATCGAGTTTGGCGGCGTGGTTGGATCCCATGGGCCGCCGGGTGAGAAATCCGCATGAGAGCGGACGCACAAGGATGGTGAAAGATTTGCTCTATTTCGTGCTTGTGCTGGCCTGCTTGCCGGTGGCCTTGCTGGAAGCGGCTTGCGGCGCCGGCTCGACGGTCATGATCGAAGCGAGGAAGCTGACATGAGGTCCCGATTCCCGCGGTGGCTGGCCGGGACCGCCGTCGAGCGTTATGTTCTGGACTTTGAAGCCCGCATCGAAAGGGCCGTCTCGGAATTTGCGGCCGGACTCCCGCCGGGCAGCGTAGTGCTCGACGCCGGCGCCGGTGAAGGCCGGCACCGGACGCACTTCGCGCGCCAGCGCTACGTGGCGGTGGACCTCGCCGTGGGGGACGCGGAATGGGACTACGGGCGATTGGACGCCGTCGCCGACCTGAGGGCGCTCCCATTTCGCGATGCGGTCTTTGACGCCTGCCTGAACATCGTGACCCTTGAACACATCCCCGACCCGGCGGCGGCGCTCGCAGAGATCGCCCGGACCCTGAAACCGGGCGGGAAACTGCTGCTGGCGGCGCCGCAGGAATGGGAGATTCATCAGGCGCCCCACGACTATTACCGCTTCACGCGCCACGCGCTGGCGGCTCTGTTGCGGCAGGCGGGATTTGCGACATTCCGCATCGAAGCCGCCGGAGGCTTCTTCCGCCTATTGGCCCGCCGCTGTCTGAACTCCTTGCAGTTCTTCCCTGCCCCGCTGCGGCCCCTGGCGGCGGCCGTGTTCGTCCCGCTGGGACTGGCGCTTCCGGCGCTGGACTTTCTGGACCGCGAACGCAACTTCACCCTCGGATACCTATGCTTCGCCGAAAAGCAATCCTGATCCTTTTTCTTTGCCTCGCGCCGGCCGCCCTCGCCGCGGAGTTCAGCGGGGAGTCGGCCTACCGCTTCACCGAGAAGGCGGTCTCCTTCGGCCCGCGGATCCCGGGCTCGGAGGCGCTGGAAAAGCTGCGCCAGTACATTCTGTCCGTGCTGAGGCCCCTGGGATGCGAAGTCACTCTGGACACCTTCACCGCCCGGACGCCGCTCGGGCCGGTGGTGATGAAGAACATCATCGCCCGGTTTCCCGGACAGTCCGGCCGCGCGGTGGCCATCACCGGCCACTATGACACCAAGCTATTCCGGGAGTTCCGTTTTGTGGGCGCTAACGACGCCGGCTCCTCGACGGGGTTCCTTCTGGAAATGGCACGGGTGCTGGCGAACCGGCCCCGCAAGGATGACGTCTACCTTGTGTGGTTCGACGGCGAGGAGGCCTTTATCGAGTGGTCGCCCCAAGACGGTCTGTACGGAAGCCGGCATCTGGCCTCCCGCTGGAGCGCGGAGGGCGTGCTGTGGCGCCTGAAAGCCCTGATCAACGTTGACATGATCGGCGACAAGGACCTTCGGATCCTTCGTGAAGCCAACTCGTCGGCGGCCCTCACCAACCTGGTATGGCAAGCGGCCCGGGACTTGGGCTACGGCAGGTACTTTCTGAATCAAGAGATCAGCATCGACGACGATCACATGCCGTTTGTCCGCGCCGGGGTGCGGTCGGTGAATCTGATCGATTTCGACTACGGGCCCAACCACTCCTGGTGGCACACCGAACACGACACCATGGACAAGCTGAGTCCCAAGAGCTTTCAGATCGTCGGAGAGGTGGTGCTGGAATCTTTACGCCGTCTGGAATCCTGGTAGCGCCGGTCCGGCAGCGGCGGCGTGACGGCTCGCGCGGGACTCACCGGCTTAGATCCAGGGAGCGGCCCTGCCCGTGCGGTGGTCCCAGCTCATGCACCGTAATGCGGACTTCGCTGCCGCGCACCTCCGCCACAGCGTGCTGGTAGAAGACGCGCTTTTCGAAATCGGGCTCAATTCTGGCGCCGGAACTGCCCATTTGCAGGTACGTCACTCCGTCCCGCTCCATCTTCAGCAGAAAATGGAGATGGCCGCTGACCACGTACCGGACCCCGTATTCACGGGCCAGCCGGTGCAACGGAAACTCCCCGCTTTGGAACTGGAGAAACGGGATCCAGAATGGCTTATGAAAAAAGACGAACTTGGGATCCCGGCTGCGGTTGGCCTTGAGCTCGGATTCCAGAAACTCGAGCTGTTTCAGCTCGAGATCCGCGGTCTGGCTGTTGTCGAGCACCGTGAAATGCGCGTTCTGGAAGCGGAAACTGTAGCTGGGCGGCCGCCCCGTCTCGCGTTCGAAGATTTTGGCCGAAAACGGGCTCCAGATGTCGTGATTGCCGGCGACGAAATAGAGCGGGTAGCGGCGGTAGCGGTGGAACAACGGCCGTAAGGCTTGCCACTCGGCCTCTACCGACGAGTCGCTTCGGCCCTGGACAGTGTCCCCTACGTTGATGACAAAATCCGGGCGTAAGCGGTCGACCTCGCGCCAGACCTGTTCGTAGACGGCGGGCACGGCGGAACCAGTCCGGTCGCCAACGATGGAGAAGCGGAAGTTGTTGACGGGGGGCTGCGCCGGAAGGCCCAGCGCCGTCAGGAGGAGAAGTACCCAGCACCGCCGCAACATAGGGCCATTGTCTCACAGCGGGGCCGGTTTGCCCGCAAATCGGGTGCGATTTCCGGTCTCCAGCCGGCACTACTCTATGCATGGATTGGTTGGATGGCTTGGTGGCCGCATGCCTGGTTCCACTGGCGATCGCCGCCATTCTCAGCGGCTTGGATGACCTTACGCTAGATCTGGCCTTGGCGTGGAGCTGGCTGCGCAGGAGGCGAACCCGGCATGCCGGGGTCGGGCCTGAACCGGAGCGCCTCCCGGAAAAGCGGATCGCAGTGCTGGTCCCGCTGTGGCGCGAGGAAGCCGTCATCGGGAAAATGCTGGAGCGGAACCTTGGCGCAGTGCGCTACCGCAACTACCAAGTCTTCGCGGGGGCCTACCCGAACGATCCGGCCACGATGGAGGCGGTCCGGAAAGCTGAGGAGTGTTACTCCAACGTACATTTGGCCGTGGTGCCCCACAACGGCCCCACCTCCAAGGCGGACTGCCTGAACTGGATTGTGCAGGCCATGCGCGCCTACGAGGAGGCTTGCGGGGAGCGGTTTGACATCGTGGTGACCCACGACGCCGAGGACGTCCTGCACCCGGACAGCCTGAGCTGGATCAACCTCTACGCGGAGCGCTACGACATGGTTCAAGTGCCGGTTCTGCCGCTGGCGACGCCTTCCCGGAAGATCACCCACGGGGTGTACTGCGATGAGTTTGCCGAGTATCAGACGAAAGACGTGCCCATGCGAACCGTCTTGAAGGGATTCCTCCCATCCAATGGCGTGGGCACGGGCTATACGCGCCGCGCGCTGGAGCGGCTGGCCGAAGACGCCGATCACCGGATCTTCGATCCAGCTTGCCTGACCGAAGATTACGACTGCGGGCTGCGGCTCCACCGCTTAGGCTTCCGGCAAGTCTTCATTCCCTTGAGCTTCGACCAAGGCGAACCGGTGGCCACCCGCGAGTACTTCCCCCAAAAGTTCCGCCAAGCCGTCCGCCAGCGGACGCGCTGGGTGACCGGCATTTGCCTGCAAAGCTGGGCCAAACACGGCTGGGGCCGGGGAGCGGCTCAGTTTTACTGGTTCTGGCGGGACCGCAAGGGCCTCATCGGCAATCCGCTCAGCCTGCTGGGCAATCTGATCTGCCTCTACGGGCTGGCCACGCTCGCCTGGAGCAAGCTGACCGGAGACCCGTGGGGCCTCAACGCCTGCGCCCAGAGCCCCGGCGAACAGGCCCTGCTGGGATCGGCCCTCCTGTTGCAGCTCCACCGGATCCTGGTGCGGACGCTGTGCGCGGCGCGAATCTACGGCGCGGCCTTCGCCGCCGGAACGCCGCTTCGGGCCGTGTGGTCCAACTGGATCAACGGACTGGCCACTCTCTCCGCCCTGTACCATTACGCGCGGGCGCGGCTGCTCCGCGTCCCTCTGGTTTGGCTGAAGACCGAGCACACGTATCCCTCTGCCCCGCTTGAAACCGTCCAGCCAGAGGAGGCCATGCCGGCAGCCGCCGCCCTCGCAGCGCGGCCGGAAATCATAAGGACCCTGCCCTGGCGGCTGATGCGGCGGTGGGAAGTGGTCCCCACGCAGGTCAGCGGGGGGACGCTGTATTTGGCCTCGAAGGCGGCGCCAGAAGCAGGCTTTATGGACGCGGTCCGGCGCCATACGAGACTCCGGGTGCGGGTGCAGATTGTGCCCCAGGACTGCTTCGAAGAGCTGCTGCGTCGCGCGGAGCCAACGCGGCGGCGGGCTCAGGTGCGGTAACTCGCGTTGATCTTGATGTACTCCTCGGTCAGGTCGCACGTCCAGAAGCAGGCGCGGCCCGGCCCTTTGCCCCGCAGCACGAAGCGGATCACGCACTCAGGCGAGTCGAGCAGGTGCTTCAGATCGCGCTCACAGAACTCTGCGGCCACCCCCCGGCGGCACACGGGCACGCCCTGTAGCCAGATGTCCACGTCCCGCGGATCAAAGGGAATTCCGGCCATCCCCGCAGCCGAGAGAATCCGTCCCCAGTTGGGATCTGAGCCGGCGATGGCGGTCTTCACCAGCGGCGAGTTGGCGATGGAGCGGGCGATGCGGGCCGCGTCTTCGTCGCTGGCGGCGCCGCGCACGTGAATCGTGATCTTCTTGCGAGCGCCCTCGCCGTCGCGGGCGATCATCTCGGCCAGATCCTGCAACACCCAGCTCAGGACTTCCTGAAAGACCAGCCGCTCCTTCTCGTTGGTCTTGACCCCCGAGGCGCCATTGGCCAGCAGAATGATGGTGTCGTTGGTGGAAGTGTCGCCGTCGACCGACAAGCGGTGGAAGCTGCGGTTCACGGCAAACAACAGCGACTTGCGCAAGCCGGCGGGGGACATGGCCACGTCGCTGGTGACAAAGCACAGCGTGGTGGCCAGGTTGGGATGGATCATCCCCGCGCCCTTGGCCATGCCGGCGATGCGCACCGTGCCATGACGCAGCGGCGCCTCCGCGAAAGCCACCTTGGGAATCCGGTCCGTGGTCATGATGGCCCGGGCCACATCCTCAAACCGTGATTCCCCCAAGCCCGCCACCAGCTTCGGCATGGCCTTGGGGATCCGGTCTTCCTCCAGCTCCACGCCAATAACCCCGGTGGAGGCCGGCAGCACGCGCGCAGCGGGAATCTTGAGCGCTTTGCCGGCGGCGCGGCAACTGGCCAGCGCCACCCGCATTCCATTCTTCGTTGCGCAATTGGCGTTTCCTGCGTTGGCCAAGATGGCCTGCGCCCGCCCGCGGGTGGCTTCCAGATGAGCCCGGGCGACGCGCACCGGCGCGGCTTGCACGCGGTTGGTGGTGAACACCGCCGCCGCCGAAGCGGGGTGGCGTGAAACGATCAGGCCCAAGTCGTCGCGCTTGTCTTTGCGGATGCCGGCGTAAATCGAAGAGTACAGGTAGCCTGACGGAAGTTTCACGGGTTCACCCCAAATCTCTCATTCTCGCTCAACGGATAGCCGTTGAGAAACGCCTCCGCGTTCATCCGCTTTCTACCTTCCGGTTGAACCTCCAATAGCTCCAGACACGCCCCGTCCCCGCAGCGCGCCAGCAGCCGGCGCCCGGCGCGCTTCGCCAACCCGGGCGGGCCCTCGATCTGGTCCTCGGCCGGGCGGCAACGCCAGATGTGCAGCAGGCCGCCGCGGAACTCCGTGTAGGTCCCGGGCCACGGAATGAGACCGCGGACCCGGTTGAAAATCTCCCGCGCCGGGAGATTCCAGTCGATCCTTCCGTCTTCTTTCTTGAGCAGCGGGGCCAGCGTGGCCTGGGCGTGGTCCTGCGGGCGCGGCGCGATCGTACCCGCGCACAATCCTTCCAGCGTCTCGATGAGCAGCTCCGCGCCCATCGGGGCCAGTCGGGCCGCGAGCTCGGCCGCGGTCTCCTCAGGTCCGATAAGCGTCTCGCGCTGCAAGAGGATATCGCCCGTGTCCAAACCAGCGTCGATGCGCATCGTCGTAATGCCGGTCACCGTCTCGCCGCGGGCGATCGCCCATTGGATCGGCGCGGCGCCCCGGTACTTTGGAAGCAGCGACGCGTGCACATTGATAATGCCCATGGGTGGAATGTCGATGATGCTCTGCGGAATGATCTGCCCGTAGCCAACGACCACCATCACTTCCGGCGCAAGCGCCCTCAGTTCCTCCACGGCCTCCGGCCGCCGGATCCGCTCTGGTTGCCGCACGGGGAGGCCCAGCTCCAGCGCCGCCTGCTTCACCGGTGACGCGGCCAGAGCCCCCTTCCGGCCCGCGGGCTTGTCCGGTTGGGTGTAGACGGCGATCACTTCGTGGCCGGCCTTCACCAGCCGTTCCAGCGAGGGAACGGCGAACTGCGGCGTGCCCAGAAAAACCGTTCTCATCGTTAGCAACGGGCCCGGGGCGCGTGGATCGGGACGCTCACCATTCCCCTTCCTTCTGAAGCTTGCGGATCTTGCGCCGGATCAGGTCGCGTTTGAGCGGGCTCAAATGCGACAGGTACAGCTTGCCGTTCAGATGATCCGTCTCGTGCAGCAACGCCCGCGCCAGCAGATCTTCCCCGGTGACTTCGAACGTCTCGCCCTTGGCGTTCTGAGCGCGGACCGTCACACGCGCGGCGCGCTTGACCGGCTCGCGGAAACCCGGCACGCTGAGGCAGCCTTCCTCGGAGACTTGGCGCCCTTCGTTGCGGATGATCTCCGGATTGATCAGGACAAGTCTCTGGGACGGATCCTGCCCGGCTGAAACGTCGATGACCGAGATGCGGCGTGAAATGCCGATCTGCGGCGCCGCCAATCCGACGCCCTTGTGGGCGTACATGGACTCAAACATGTCCTCGATCAGTTTGTGCAACTCGGGAGTGTCGAACTCCGTGACGGGTTCCGCCGGAGTCTCCAGCACCGGGTCGCCGTATTTGACAAGCGGGTAGATCATCAGTAACTTCTCAACTGTTCGATGTAACCATCATAATTCCGCCGGGTTTCTTCGAGCGAATCCCCGCCGAACTTCTCCAGCATGGCCTGCGCCAGCACCAGCGCCACCATGGCCTCCGCCACTACGCCCGCCGCCGGCACGACGCAGACGTCGCTGCGCTCATAGGCCGCCTTGGAGGACTCCTTCGTAACCAGGTCCACCGACTCCAGCGGCCGCCGCAGCGTGGAAATGGGCTTCAGATAGCCGCGGATTACGATGTCCTCGCCGTTGGTGATGCCGCCTTCGATCCCGCCGGCGCGGTTGGAGCCGCGGATGAAACGGCGCCCCTCGGCATCGTACTGGATGACGTCCTGAACCGCCGAGCCGGGACTGGCGGCGGCCAGGGCTGCCTCTCCGATCTCCACGCCTTTGACCGCCTGGATCGAGACCACCGCCTGCGCCAGCCGGCCATCCAGCCGGCTGTCCCAACTGATGTGCGACCCCAAACCCGGCGGCACCTGATGAGCGATCACCTCGAACACGCCTCCCACCGTGTCGCCGGTCCGGTAGGCTTCATCCACCAGTTCCTTCATGGCCGCCTCGGCGGAGGGATCCACGCAGTTGAGCAGAACCTCCGTGCGCCGGCTCAGGGACTCCACCTCATCCCAGCTCGCGCTCCGCTCCAGGCGCACGGAGCCCACCGCGACCACGTGGCTCAAGACGCCGATACCAAACTCGCCCAGGAAAGCCTTGGCCAGCGACCCGGCCGCCACCCGGGCCGTCGTTTCCCGCGCGCTGGCCCGCTCCAGAATGTAGCGCGCGTCATGCAGGTTGTACTTCAACGCCCCCGCCAAATCGGCGTGGCCGGGCCTCGGCCTGGTGACCGGGCGCTTCAGATCCTGCGCCCCTTCGGAGTCCTCCACCGGCAGCGCCGTGCTCCAGTTCTGCCAGTCCCGGTTGCGGATCAAGAGCGCGATGGGAGCGCCGGTCGTTCTGGAGTGCCGCACCCCCGAAACAATTTCCGCCTCATCCGTTTCGATCTTCATCCGGCCGCCGCGCCCGTAGCCTTGCTGGCGGCGCCAGAGTTCACGCCGCATGGCGGCCAGCGAAACGGGCACGCCGGCCGGCAAGCCGGTGACTACCGCCACCAGGCAAGGTCCGTGGGATTCCCCGGCTGTTTCAAAGCGCAGCATAGCTTGGCGGAGTCTCCGGCCCCGGCCGGGCCTACTTCGACCCCTTCATCTTCTCCAGGATGGAATTGGCGAAATAGTTCACCACCTTGGCCTCGTTGCGGGCCCTTTCGTAATAGGCCGCGCGGTATAAGCCGTCTTTGCGGTTCACGAGCGTATCCCGGATGATCTGCTGCACGCGCGGATCGCTCAGCTCCCGCTGCCCGGCCGGTTCGCGCGAAATCAACCGGAAGATCCGGAAGCCCTCGAAGGTTTGAATGATGGGCGAAACCTGCCCCGGCTGAAGCTGCGTCAGGATCTTGCGGATCTCCACGCTGGCTTTCTCCAGCGACGACTCCGGAATGAAGCCCAGATCCCCGCCGTTGGGGGCGCTGTCCGGATCCTCCGAATAGTTCTGCGCCAGCATGGCGAAGTCCTCCCCCTGCTTCAACCGCCCCGCGATCATCTGGATCTTCTTGCGCGCCTGGTCCATGTTCTGCGCCTTGTCGCTTTTCAGGTTCCGCACGTTGGGGTCCGGGTTCGGGGTCACCAGAATCTGCGCCAGGTGCAGTTGCGGCTCGGCCAGGTTGAAACTGTCCTTGTTGGCGTTGTAAAAGTCCGCCACGTCTTTGTCGGTGATGTTGATAAGGGAGGTGATCTCCTTGGTGAACAGCCGCTGGATGCTCAGGTCCTTGCGGATTTGAGCCTTCAGCTCCTCGGCGGTCAGCTTCCGGCTGGCCAGTTGCTTCTGGAACTCCTCCTGCGTATACGGCGCCTTGAGTTCGTTGAAGCGCGCCTCGACGTCCGCCTCTTGCGCCATCAGCCCCAGCTTCTCGGCCCGCTGGAGCATGATCTCGCCGTCGATCATGGTCCGCAACACCTCCAGCTTCTGAAGCGTCACGCTGTCTTCGTTGGCGCCGCCGCCGGGCGCGGAAAGCTGCGCCGCCGCATACTGTTTCTCCAGATCGGCGTAAGTGATGACGCGGTTGTTCACCATCGCCGCCACGTCCGGCGACGGAGACCGCTTGCAGGCGGACTCCAGCAGCAATCCCCCGCAGATCAACACAATGAGATAGGACACACTTTTAGGCATGGCGTGAAATCCTCATTCTAGCCAAACCCGCCGCCCAGGGCGGAGCCGGTCCGCTGCCCGGCGCGGCCCTGCCTGCCGAGGGGCTCACCGTTCGCCCCATTTCAGCTTGGCGCGCAGCACGTCGAAGAACTTCTGATTCGGCGGACGCACCAGCCGCACCACGTGTTCGGAGCTGCGGCAGATCACCAGGTCGTCGTGCCGCAACGGCTGGCCCGTCTGGCCGTCGACGGTGAGAAAAGTCTCGCCGTCGGCGCTGCGGACCCGGATCCGGATAGTGCTCGTATCCGGCAGAATGACCGGCCGGTTGGTCAGCGTGTGCGGGCAGATCGGCGTCAGGCACAGGCACCCCACCGAGGGAAACACGATGGGCCCCCCGGCCGAAAGCGAGTAGGCGGTGGAGCCGGTGGGCGTGGCGACGATCAGCCCGTCGGCCTTGAAGTCACAAACGTAGTGGGCATCCACATGCGCCTCCAGGTCCGCCATCCGCGCGATCTGGGATTTATTCACCACCACGTCGTTCAACGCCTCGTAGGTGGAGACGGTCTGCCCGCCCCGCTCCAACTCGCAGTGCAACATGCGGCGGCGGCCGATCCGCAGCTCCCCGCGCAGGGCCGCTTCCAAATCGGTGAAGATCTGGTCCGCGGGGATGGTCGTCAGGAACCCCAGTCCGCCCAGGTTGACGGCGAAGACGGGCACATCCCGGCCGCCCACGGCCCGCGCCGCCGTCAGCAAGGTGCCGTCGCCTCCCAGCACGATGATCAGATCGCAGCCTTCGGCCACCTGCTCCGGCGGCAATCCCGGCCCGCGCCCCGCGTACTCCGCCGTGACCGGATCCAGGCGCAACCGCAACTTCCGGGCCTCCAGCCACCGGACCAGCTCCGGAACCAGCTCGGCGGCTTTGACCGCATTCGGTTTGGAGAACAGCCCAACCGTCTCAATGCCGGGCATAAATCAAGAACTCCTTGTTCCCTTCCGCGCCGGCCACCGGGCTTTCCATAAGCCGGGTCTGGAAGCCCATCTGATGCAGCGCACTCTCCACCTTCTCACAAGCGGCCGCATGCAGGGCCGGGTCCCGCACGATCCCGCCCCGCCCCACCTGCCCGCGCCCCACTTCGAACTGCGGCTTGACGAGTATAACCATTTCCCCCTCCGGGCGCAGCACCGACGCCAGCGCCGGCAAGATCAGCGTGACCGAGATGAAGCTGACGTCGCACGCCGCCAGCTCCACCGGCTCGCCCAGGTCCTCCCGCTTCAAGTAGCGCGCATTGATCCCTTCCCGCACCACCACGCGCGGATCGTTGCGCAGGCGCCAGTCGAGCTGGCCTGCGCCCACGTCCACCGCGTAGACGCGCAGCGCCCCGCGCTGAAGCAGGCAATCGGTGAACCCGCCCGTAGAGGCCCCCACGTCCAGGCAGACGCGCCCGCGGACGTCGATTTGGAAATGATCCAGCGCCGCCTCGAGCTTTTTGCCGGCGCGGCTGACGTAAGGCAGGCCTTCCACCACCTCAATTCGGCTGGCGGCCGCCACCCTGTGGCCGGGCTTTTGCGCCCGCTCGCCGTCAACCCGCACTTGGCCCGCCAGCACCAGGGCTTGCGCCTTCTCCCGGCTCTCGGCCAGTCCGAGCCTCACCAGCAATACGTCCAGCCTTTCCTTTTCCACCCTCTTGCTGCCGCTCATGCCGGATGATCTGGCCCGCCGCGGAGGCCCTTCGCTCTCCCCTCACGCGCTGCGGTCGACGATCAGCCGGGCCAGCTCCCTCAGCCTCGCCGCCCGCGCTCCGAATCGCTCCAGGGCGGCCTCCGCCTGCGATGCCTCCCGCTCGGCCATCCGACGGGACTCCTCCAAGCCGTACACCGCCGGGAACGTAATCTTGTGCTGAGCCGCATCCTTGCCGGGCGTCTTCCCGAGCTGCTCCGGCGTGGATTCCACGTCCAGCAAATCGTCCACGATCTGGAAGGCCAGCCCAACATGTCCCCCGTAGCGCGACAGCGCCTCCAAATCCTCGGCGTCCGCCCCCGCGCAGATAGCCCCGATCCTCACGCTGGCCTTCAAAAGCGCCCCCGTCTTGGCCCGGTGGATGCGCTCCAGCAGCTCGGCGCTAGGCGTCTTGCCTTCCCCTTCCAGGTCCCACACCTGCCCGGCAATCATCCCGCCCGGAGTCCCGGCCGCGGCCGCCAGCTCGAAAACCATTTGCGCCCGGCGCCCGGCGTCCACTCCTTCCAGTTCGGACAATACCCGGAACGCCAGCGTGAGCAGAGCGTCACCGGCCAGGATCGCCATCGCCTCCCCGAACACTTTGTGGCATGTCGGCTTGCCCCGCCGCAAATCGTCATTGTCGAGCGCGGGCAAATCGTCGTGGATCAGCGAGTAGGTGTGCACCATCTCCAGCGCGCAGGCCGCGGCTTCCACGCCTGCCGCTTGGGGGGAGATCACCCGCGCCGCCTCCAGGCAAAGGGTGGGCCGGATGCGCTTGCCGCCCGCAAAAAGACTGTAGCGCATGGCGCGGTGGATGGTCTCCGGCGGCGTGGTTTCCTGAGGAACCAGCCGGTCCAGTTCAGCGTCGATGCGCTGCTGCTGTTGGGTGAGGTATTCGCGAAAGGTCATTCTTTGCTGTCAGGGAAGGGTTCTGGCTGAATCTCTCCGTTCCGTTTCTTAAGCAGGATCTCGACCCGGGTCTGCGCTTCCAGTAACTGCCTGCGGCAGGCGGTGCTGAGCTCGATGCCTTTTTCGAACAAGGCCAGCGCCTTTTCCAGGGGCAGATCGCCGCTTTCCAGCTCTTTGACGATCCGCTCCAACTCCTCCAGGCTGGCCTCGAAACTGGCAAGGGATGGCGCGCCGCTGTTCGTCTCTGACATCGCCCCATTCTAACGCAAGGCTTCTTCCCGCTAGCAATTGTACTTCGCGGCCAAGCCTGGCGGCCCAATCCAACGGGGTGAAGCCCGGCCCCGGCGGTTGCCCCTTGGGGAGGTTCGGGCCGGGGTGTTGCGCAATGGTCTCCCGCGGGCTTGACAAGGGGCGGATTGGGCGACATAATCTGAAATAAATCGTTTTATCTAAAAGTGGTCTGCTGGACCGGAAGGGAGACAACGATGAACAACCATGGTTTGCGGTTTCCCGCCCTGGCGCTCGGCGTGCTGATCCTCGCTTTGCTGGCGCCTGGCCGATCATTGGCGCAGTATCGAGCAGGGATACAGGGCGTCGTTTTGGACCCTCAAGGCGCTGCCGTGCCCGAGGCTTCGGTCACGGTCGTCCACAAATCAACCAACATTTCTCGCTCAACCCGGACCAACGAGAGCGGAGCTTACGCGTTCAGCGCCTTGCTGCCGGGCGCGTACTCTCTGACGATTGAGAAGGAAGGCTTCGCTAAAAAGGTTCTCGACGAAGTGATCGTCCAGGCCGAGCAGGTGCAATCCCTGAATGTGCAGATCGAACTGGGGCAAGTAGCCCAGGCCGTCACCGTGAGCGAGCCTGCGTTGCCTTTGCTCGATACGCAAGGCGCAACGATATCCGGCGGCATAACGACGCGCGAAATGGAGAATCTACCCTCCTTCGGCCGGGATCCCTTTCGTTTGCTGCGCCTGGCGCCGGGAGTGTTTGGTAATGGCGCGATTGCGGCCGGGGGCGGCAACACCCAGATGCCTGGGGTGAATCGCCCCGCTCCAGGCAGCGCCGGCAGCATCTTCTTTATCGAGAACGGTCCCCAGATCATCGCCAACGGCACTCGGCAGAACGCCAATAACATTCAGATTGATGGCGTGACCGTGAACAGCGTGACCTGGGGCGGATCGGCCGTGGTGACGCCGAATGAGGAATCCATCGAGGAGATCCGGATCGCCTCCAGCTACTACACGGCGGAGAATGGCCGAAACAGCGGGGCTCAAATCATGGTCGTCTCCCGGCACGGCACCAACGAGTTTCATGGCAGCGGCTTTTTCAAGTGGCACCGTCCGGGCTTGAACGCCTACCAGCGTTGGAACGGTCCCGGAACCCCGTCCCCGGTGCGGCGCGATGAGAACCGCTTCAACCAGCTCGGCGGCAGCCTCGGCGGGCCAATTTTGAAGGACCGCCTGTTCGCGTTCTTTTCCTACGAAGAACTGCGCAACGCGGCCAAGACCTCGAGCACGGTCTGGTTTGAAACGCAGCAGTTTCGTTCCGCCGCCGCGCCCGCCGGCAGCCTGGCCCGCCGCATGCTCTCTTTTCCTGGCGTCGAACCCGTCAATGTGATCGGCAAGTCTCCGCTCACTTGCGCCCAAGTTGGACTGCCGTCCACGCAGTGCCAGGATACGCCTGCCGGTCTGGACCTTGGTTCCCCCTTGAATCTGCCGCTTGGCACGGCCGACCCCACTTTCGGCAAGACCGGCACGCCGTACGGCATCGGCAACGGCTTCGACGGGATTGCGGATGTGGAACGCCTCATCATCCACCGGCCCAGTGACAGCGAGAACGCGCAGTACAACGGGAGGCTCGACTTCCGCCCCACGGAGAAGGACTTGTTCGCCTTCAGCCTCTACTGGGTCCCCACGGTCACCCGTTCGATTAACGGTCCTGCGCGGGTGATGAACCAGTGGCTCAGCGACCGGCTCTCCCGCTCTTATACTGGGATCTGGAACCGTACGTTTTCCTCCACCATCATCAATGAAGCCCGCTTTGGCTTCAGCGGGTGGAAGTTTGACGAAATCGAATCCAACCCGCAGTTGCCTTGGGGGCTCCCCATCATCAACATCGATTCGGCGGGAACCGTCGGTCTTCAGAATTTCGGAGCGCCCGGCCCCGGCGTTTTCGACCAGGGCACTCATCATGTCCGCGATACGCTGAGCATGGTTCAGGGGCGTCACTTCCTCAAAGTGGGCGGGGAGTTTTCGCGTTCCCGCTCGCTCAACCGTACCGCCAGTTCGGCGCGTCCCACCTTCCGCTTCCGCAACCTCTGGAGTTACGCCAACGACGGTCCCTATCAAGAGTCCGGGACGTTCGATCCGGTCACGGGCCAGCCGACCGATAACAACAAGGACCTTCGCATCCACAACTTGGCATTATTCCTCCAGAACGATTGGAAGGCCCGGCCAAACCTCACTCTCAATCTTGGCCTCCGCTACGAATACTACTCGCCGCTCAAAGCGACCGAGAAAGTGCTCAGCAATCCGGTCCTGGGCTCCGGCGGGGATGCCCTTACCGGCTTAACCATCCGAATCAGCGACCGCCTGAATGAGACTCGCAAACTCAACTTCGGCCCTCAAGTCGGCTTCGCTTGGAACCCGTCGGCGCTGAACAAGCGGCTTGTCTTTCGTGGAGGTTTCGGCATCGGTTTCAACGTCCAGCAAGCCGCTCCCCTGGCCGATGGGCGCGCCAATCCGCCCTGGGCAACCAGTCTGACGCTAACGGGCGCCAATGTGTATTACACGGTGCCCGATGACCCCAAGCAATTCTCCAACTGGCCCGCCAATCCCGCCGCTAAGCAGACCTTTGATCCAAACAGCGGTCTTCCTTTGACCGGAGCACCCCTGACCCTGTACGGATACCCCCTGGACCAAAAGAACCCCGCCACCTATCGCTACTCTCTCGACGTCCAATACCAAGTGGCCAGGGACTGGGTCGCCACCGTCGGCTACCAGGGCAGCCAGAGCAGGCACCTCAGCATCCGCCGGGATCTGAACTTGCTCTACTATCCCAGCCTGAACCCGCGCGTGAACCGCCTGCACTGGACCACGAACGAAGCGAACTCCAGCTATAACGCCTTGCTCACTCAGATTCAGCGCCGCTTTTCGCGCATGTTCACAGTGGACGTGCAATACCGCCTCAGCCGCATCACCGACGAGGGGTCACAAGACTACTATTCCGGCGAATACCCGTTCGAGCGGAGAGCCGCCCGCGGCCCGGCGGATTTCGATGTGACCCATGACTTCAAAGCCTGGGGTGTCTTTACACCCGTTCTCTTCAAGGGACGGAACAACTGGCTCGAGAAAATAGCCAGCGGCTGGAGCATCAGCGGAATTCTCAGCAAGCACTCCGGCTTCCCCTGGCATCCGACTTATTCCAACACGGGCAACAACGTGGTCTATCCCAACAGTGGATACGGAACTCTGCGGCCGGCTGCTTACAACGGCGGGGCCACCCAGAATTACAACAATGATACTTTCATGCGGTCGAACGGAAATTTCCCGGAGGGAGCGCTGACCTACTTCACCGTGCCAACCTGGCCAGCCACGGGTAGGCCGCCTGCCCCGGGCGTCGGCCGCAATAGCTTCCGCGGTCCGCGGTACCTCGCCGTGGACGCGACGCTGTCGAAGGCCTTCAGCCTGCCCAGCACCAAAGTCTTCGGGGAGAATGCCAAGCTTAACTTGCAAGCATTCTTCTACAACGCTTTCAACACGCTGAACTTGACCAGCGTCAACACCATTATCAGCACCGATGGCAAGACCAGCAATCCGCTGTTCGGGCAGGCTCAGGGCGCTTTCGCCGGCCGGATCGTCGAGCTGCAAGCCCGGTTCAGCTTCTAGCGCCGTGCGGGCGGCTCCCTGGTATGGAGCCGCCCCGCCTCGGCTGCCAATAGCTTGTGTTGTCCTTGTAACATTCAAAGAGCTGCCCGTTTGCGCAGCGCTTGGACCGATGTCCCAGGATTCAAGGAAACATCCGCGGAGATAAGTCATGATGACACGCCGTGAGTGGTTAGCACTCATCCCCTCCATCCAGTGGGCTGCCCCGCCCCGGGTGCGCTTGAATAAGAATGAAGATCAGTTCCTGGAGGATTTGAGCCGCCGCAGCTTCCTCTATTTTTGGGAACAAGCCGATCCCCGCACCGGCTTGGTCCGGGACCGCGCGTTGGCGGATTCGCCCGAGCCCGACAAACGGCCCTGGGCTTCCAGCGCGGCCACGGGCTTCGGTCTCACCGGCTTATGCATCGCCGCCGAGCGCGGCTGGATTCCAAGGCAGCAGGCCCGTGACCGGGTGCTGGCCACGGTCAGGTTTTACGCCGAAGAATCCTTCCACATGCATGGCTGGTTCTACCACTTCGTGCACGGTTCCACGGATGAGCGGCGGCCGAATTCCGAAATCAGCAGCATTGATACCGTCTTACTGCTTGCGGGCATGCTGACCGCCAGGCAGTACTTCCGGAAAGATGCCGCCATCGGCAAACTAGTCATGGACATCTACCGGCGCATCGACTTCTACTGGATGCTCAATGGGGATCCGAACTTCTTAGCCATGAGCTGGCGTCCCGAAAAGGGCTTTAGCCCCTCGCGGTGGCGCCGGCATAATGAACTGGGGATCCTTAGCCTGCTGGCGATCGCCTCCCCGGGCAAGCCCTTGCCGCCCGAGACCTGGTACGCCTGGGAGCGGCCCGTGTTTACTTATGGCCGTTACACTTACATCAATGGGGCTCCAACCCTCTTCACCCATCAGTATCCCCACGCGTGGATTGATTTTCGAGGCCGGAAAGAAAAACAGCCGCCTTACATCGACTGGTTTCAAAACTCCATCACCGCCACTTATGCCCACAAGCAGTTTTGTCTTGAATTGGCCGCCGAATTCCCAGGGTGTTATTCCGAGAATATCTGGGGAATTACAGCTTCCGACACCCGCAAAGGATACCGGGCGTGGGGCGGACCTCCCCGGCGTGGCGATATCGACGGCAGCGTCGTCCCCTGCGCCGCGGCCGGCTCTCTGATGTTCGCCCCGGAGATCTGCCTGCCTGCTCTGATGGAGATGCGCCGGCGGTTCGGTGACCGCATCTATAAGCGCTACGGCTTCGTCGACGCTTTTCACCCACTGGACGGTTGGACAAACCCGGATGTCATCGGCATCGACGTGGGCATTACCTTGCTTAGCGCGGAAAACCTCAGAACCGGCAACGTCTGGAAGTGGTTCCACGCCAATCCTGAAATCCAGAAGGCTATGAACACGCTTTTCCGTTGAGCGGGCAAACCCCCGAGCCAGCGGGCCCGCCCGCGCGGACGTCCCGCCGGCCGCTGCCCCGCGGCCCAGTGTTGCCTTGCCGCGGCCTCCGCCGTCTCATCAGTCGCTGGTCCTATCCATCAGCCTTCCGCGCAGGAACAGAACTATGACGCTGGCGGCCAGCACCACCGCGATCCCCAAGCGAATGCTGCCCGTGGCGCTGGCGAAAAAGCCCACTAGCGGCGGGATGCAGGCTCCTCCGAGGGCGGAGCCGGCAAAGACCGCGCTGATGTGGCCCGTGGCCGAGGTTCCACTCGCCCGGTAGAAGGCGGACAGGACTAGGGGAAAGACCGGCCCCAGGCCGCAGCCGGCCAACACCGCCCCGCAGACAACGTGGGCTTGGCGCTGCCCTGCAATCACCAACAGGGCCCCAGCCATGAACATCATCATGCCGCCTTGGACGCAGAGGGATGCGCGAAGGTATCGCAAAAGGACTGGGACAAGCCCGCGAACGGCGATGAAAGCGGCCCAAAACACCGAAAGCACAAGCCCGGAAGCGATGATGCCGAAATCGTATTCGCGCCCCGCCGCCAGCGCCAGCCAGCCCGAAAACGCACTTTCAGTGCCGACGTAAAAGAACAGCAGAGCCGCCGCCAACAAAGTGATTCTCAGCGGCGGCGCTTCACCGCCCTCGGCGCGCCCGGCTTCGTCCGTGAGCCCGCCGGGCGGAAACAGCCTTACCGCAGCCAAGGAAGCCGCGAGCAAGACCCCGGCCAGAGCAATCAAAGGTCCGCCCAAGGACCACTCGGCAAAGCCCCGTGTGAGGATCGCGGGACCCAACGCGGCGCCTACACCCCAGGCAAAGTTGAGCGCAGTGACGCGCACTTCCGGCCCCCCGGGCGCAGAGCGGGCCGCCAGCGAATTGGCGGCCGGTATGTTTAAGCCGAGTCCAAACCCCCAACAAGCCACCGAAGCGAGAGCCCCCCGGGCGGAGCCAGCCGCAGCCGTGGCGACTCCGGCGGCCATGAAGAACAACGATATGCTGAGACACCAGTTGAGGCCGATCCGCGCTGTAATCCAGGCGAAACAGAGAGTCCCCGCCATGCCTGCGGCGAATTGAGAAGGGAAAAACAGACCCGCGATGGCCTCGCTCAGTTGCCACTTTCGGATCGCCTCTGGAAGAAATGGGCCCAGCAGCGTGTTGACCACGCCAGTCAAGACGAAGGCGGCGCACAACCATGTCAACTGGGAATGCAGTGCCCCGCGAGCCTGCCCCCAGCTACTGGCGCCCGGCATCGCCTTTGTCCGGAGCCGGAGCTGTCGAGGCCCGTACGACGAGTTCGGGCTGCACGAGCACCACGCCCCCATCCTCGCCGTTGCGGGGGCCCTGGATCCGCTCCAGTAGCATCGATGCCGCCAGACGGCCCATCTCCTCCAGCGGTTGGCGGATCGTCGTCAAAGGCGGAATGTGGTAGGAAGCCTCCCAGATATCGTCAAAACCTACCACCGACACGTCTTCCGGCACCCGAAGTCCGGCCTCCCGCAGGGCGCGGATGGCCCCGAACGCCGAAATGTCATTGAAAGAGAACAACGCCGTGAAGCTCGCGCCCCGCGCCAATAGCCTCTTGGCGGCTTCATAACCCGTGTCCGGCAGGGGCGAGTCCCCCTCCAGCTGCACCACCCGCTCCGGAGGGATTTCAACACCAAGTTCGGCGGCCGTCTTTTGAATCGACTCCCATCGGACTTCCGTATCGGAACTGAAGGCCTGCCCTTGAATGACGGCGATCTCCCTATGTCCTAAGCGCAGCAGGTGCTCCAGCGCCAGACGGGCCGCCTGCCCGTGGTCCAGTTCGATATTCAGGACTCCTGGGACGCGGTGATGCCCGGAAACCGAGACGACGGGCGTTGGGGGCTGTCCGCGGACCGGCGTGTCCACGGCGATAATCCCATCGACGCAGCGTTCATAGAGTAACAACGGTCTGTCTTCCAAAAGTTCCGGCCGATGATGATGAGTCGTGACCAGGCACAAATAGCCGGCATCCAAGAGCCGTTGTTCTATCCCGGCCAGCACCTGCGCAGAGTATCCATCGCTCAACTCCGGCACAAGCACGCCCACCGAAAACGTCCTCCGTACCCGCAAGGAACGCGCCAGAAAGTTAGGCCGGTAATTGTATTTTCGGACGGCTTCAAAGATACGATCTTTTGTTTCTTTGGGAATGGACTTCGCGCCGCGCGCGCGGTTCAGTACTAGAGAAATCGTGGTGGGCGAGAGATCAAGTATCCTGGTGAGTTCTTTCAGAGTTATGACTTTGGCGTTGGAGTCCCGCTCCCCTCTTCCGGTGCGCTGGCTTTGGGTCACATTCAAGTATGTCACTCGGAGCTGCGGCAAATCAACACCGCCGGCCCCGCTCCCTCACAGCCAGTGCACGAACTCCGCCAGCGGACGGCGGCCGGTCGGCTCGGGCTTCTCCCCCGGGTAGCCGATGGGCAGAATCGCCACCGGTTGGTGGCCCTTGGGCGAGCCGATCGCTCTCCAGACCTCCTCGTCCCGGAACGCGCCCACCCACACGCTTCCCAAACCCAACGCCGTCGCCGCCAGCATCGCAAAGGTGCAGGCGATGGTGGCATCCTGCACCGTATACAAGCGGCTTCCCCGCTCCCCATAGCGGCTAGACGACCTCGCTGCGTGGGTGCAGAACACCAACGCTACCGGGGCCTGCCGGATGAAGTCCTGCCCCAGCGCCGCCGCCGCCAGCGCCGAACGCACCTCAGGACGCCGGGCCACATAAATCTCGTACGCCTGAAGGTTTCCCGCCGAGGGGGCCGCCCGGGCCGCCTCGAGGATCTGTTCCAGCTTGGCGTCCTCCACCGGCTTGCGCGCAAACACCCGCACCGAGCGCCGCCGGCGGATCAGCTCGAAGTAGTCCATGCCCTTATTGTGCACCCGCCGCGCTGAGTTCGGCCAGCAGGCGCTCCACGAAACCGCTCATCCGCCGGTAGTGCGACCCGTCCCAGTACAGCTGGCTGCAACTCTTGCACCTCAAGAAGCGGCTGGCGTAGCGGCGGCTCATCTCCGGCACGTCCGGAGCGGCCCTGCGCCGGCTGATCCGCGCCAGCGGGCCGTTGCACCGCAGGCAGCGGGTAAAGGGCGCCGCCGCGCCGGCCAGATCAAAGCGGCGCAGCACTTCCAATAACTGACGCCGCGGCGCAGTCTCGCGCACAAAGTAGCCGTGCGTGATGCTCTTGTGCTTCAGCAGGTCCCGGTCCCGGGTGAGCAGGATCCGCCGCTCGCTCACCGACAAGGCCGTGAGTTCCGGGTCGGTGAAATCGTTGCGGTACAAAGTGTCGAAGCCCAGCATGCGCAGGTAGGAGGCCAGCCGCCCCAAGTGGGCGTCCGCCACGAACCGGGTCCGGCGCAAAGGCTTGGACCGCACGCGCGAAACCGGCTTCACGTCCAGCGCCTCAAACACCGGGTAAACGCTGACCCGGTCGCCGTCTTGCACGATCCGGGAAAAGCCGCACGGCTCGCCGTTGATCAGAATCAGATCCACCTCGGTGTGCGGCACGCCCAAAGACTCAATCAGGTGCTTGACGCTCTGCCGGCCGCGGAATTCGCAAGGAAACTGCTTCTGCCGCCGCTCCGCCGGTAGAAAATCGTTTAATTCGGCATAGAATCGGAACCACGCCTGCGGCATTTCTGTCCTGATCTTAAACCAGCCGCGCCGCAACGACGTCTTCTCTTTTGCGCGGTAGAATTGGGGGAAGAGTCATGAGGATTGGGTGGATCGTGGCGGCGGCCGTTCTCTGTGGGGCGCTCTGGGCGGGCGCCGCGCTCACCGCAGGCCGGCGCCACTCCCGGATGCCTGCGGCCGAAGACGGCTGGTGCAGCATCGAGGGGCGGATCGTCAGCAGCATGGATGGCCGGCCGCTCAGGAAGGTCCGGCTTGTCCTGCGGCGCCAGAGCGGCGGCCGGGCGGAGCGCCTGGAGACGCTGGCCGACTCGGCCGGCAAGTTCCGCTTTGAACGCCTGCTGCCAGGCGACTACCAGTTGACGGCGCGCCGCATGGGCTACCTTCCTGCGGCCTCGGATGCCTCTGCCCCAGCCGGCGGGCGGTCGATTCGCCTGCAAGCCGGAGAACATGTGCGAAACCTCCAGATGCGCCTGGCGCCCGCCTCGCAAATCCGGGGCATCGTCCTGGACCCGGAGGATAAGCCCGTGCCCCAAGCCCGAGTGCTGATCTTCCGCCTCAACCGGGCCGGTGAATCCGAGGAAGCGGTGCGGTTGACTCACGCCGACTCGGAAGGCAAGTTCCAGGCCGGGATGCTGAGGGCGGGCGAGTACCGGCTCACGGCCCTGCCGCAGGGCAGCGCCGTTCCTTCGCTTAGAACTTGGCAAGGACCCTCGCCGGGCGGATCTCAGCATTTCTGGCGCAGCCGCAACCGGGCTGCCTTCTTGGCGGTGGAAGACGTCGTGGTGGACCTGCAAGCGGGCGAAGATCTGTCGGAAGTCAAAGTGCTGCTGATGCCCCGGGCCCCGGCCGCTTATGCCATGCTGGCTTCGCTCGCGCTGGAAAAACCGGTTCCGGCACAAGCCGGCTCCTGGTAAGTTTCGGCCCTCGCGCTCTGTCCTCGCCTAACCTGCGTCCCACGCTCTGCCCTGTCACACCGCGGCGCCGGCCTGAGCTGGTGCCGGCTTCCCTCCGGCCTCGGCAAGCGGAGATTCGATTCCTTCGCCGGCAGCCGCTGCTTTATCCCAGTGGCCGGCTCGGACCACGCTGCCGCTAGAAGCCCGGGCCCAGGAAATTCTCCTTCTCCGGCTCGCCGTTCTGCTCCAGCCACTCCAGCAGGCTGCGCACGCTGGCGCGCGCCAGCGCGATGCAGGTGTCCGCCCCGCCGTAGTACAGGTTGAGGGTATCGCCGTCCGGCGCCAGCGTGTACCCGCAGGGAAACACCACGTTGGCCACGTCCCCCTGCCGCTCGTAGGGCGCCTCCGGGCCGAACACCCACGTCTTGCTGCGCCGCAAGCAGCGCTCCGGGGTTTGCAGATCAAACAGCGCCAACCCCAGCCGGTAAAGCGCGCCGGACGCCGTGTGGCGCACGCCGTGGTAGATGATCAGCCAGCCTTGCGGCGTCTCGATGGGCGGCGGCGAAAGCCCGATCTTGTTGGCGTCCCACCAGCCGCCCTGCCGCGCCCGCAGGATCAACTTGTGGCTGCCCCAGTGGCGCAGGTCGGGCGAGTACGAGATCCAGATGTGAGCCCCCTGCCAGGTGGTTACCGGACGGTGGATCAGCGCCCAGTGCGCGCCGATCCGCCGGGGCAGCAGCGCCGCGTCCTTGTCCTCAGGCGGCATGATGACGCCGTAGCGTTCGAAATGGCGGAAGTCCTCCGTCAGCGCCAGCGAGACCCCTGGGCCGCCGCGCGAATACGAAGTGTAGACCACGGCGTATTGGTTCAACTCGGGCACATACGTAATGCGCGGATCCTCGATCCCCCAAATCTCCTCCGGATGGCGGCGCACGTCCGGCGACAGCGTGGGCGCCGGGTCGATCTGCCAGCCGGTCACGCCGTCCCGCGAGCGGGCCGCGCACAGGTGCGAGATGCCGCTGCGGTCCTCCACCCGGCACAACAACAAGGTCGTGCCGTCGGCCAGCCGCGTGGCCCCGCAGTTGAAGACGGAGTTCACCGGGTAAGGCCAGTGCGCCGCGGTGAGAATCGGGTTCCCTTCGTACCGCTCAAACAGCACAACGTGTCCGTTCTCAACAATCGGCATATTCAAAAACCCTGAACTAAGCGACCAGGTACGCGCCGAAAGCCGGCTGGATCAAGTTCGCGGACTGCCGCATTTCCAGCAGCGCCATCAAGAAGGCCAGCGTGGCTTCCGCGCCCTGATTCTGGTTGGCGCGGTCCGGATGCAAGCCGTCGCGGCACCCCCCGGTTCCGGGGTCATACAGAGGCAGCCGCAGATCGTTGCGCCCCAGGAACCACTCGAACGCCCGCCGCGCCGCCTGGAGCCAGTACGGATCGGGATCCACGCGGTGCGCCAGCAGGCACGCCGAGACCATGTCGCCGGCCTCAACCGGCTGCTGGTCAAAGCGGGCCTTTTCGCCGCCGCGGCGGTAAAAACCGTTCGATCCGACCGGCACAAAGTGGTCCTGTTCCGACCGCTGGATCTCCACCAACCAGCGCAGAGAGCGCAGGCCGGCCTCCAGGCAGTCCTCACGCCCCGCGGCCCCCACCGCCAGCAGGGCCTGGGGCAGCCGCGCGTTGCAGTAAGCCACCACGTCCTCAAACCACACCCAGTCCGGCGCGCTGTTGGCCCGCAACAGACCCAGCAGCTTGTCGGCGACCGCATCACGCGCTGTTTGCGCCGCCCGGTCGCCGGCGAATCTTCTCAGGTACTCCTGGCAGCCCAGAATCGTGAAGGCCCAGGCGCGTGGGCTGGTGAAGGCAGTGGTGGCCGGCAACGCCATGTCGAACAGGCGTCCGGCGAGCCCCCGGGCCCCCTCATCCGAGCTCCGGCCGATGACCGTTCCCAAAGCCCACAACGCCCGGGCGTGCGCATCCTCCGAACCGCAAGATTCCAGCCAGCGCCGGTCATAGCCCATGTAGTTGCGGAACCGGCGGTTCTCGACGTTGAACGCGTGCCACAGAAACGACAGATACCGCTCTGCGCCCGGCACGGACAAACCCGACTGCTCCGCCAGCGCCGCCAGGATCGCTGCGCGCGCGTTGTCGTCCGTCGTGTAGCCCTCGCTGTAGTTGGGAATCGTGAACACCGCGTGCTGGAGCACCCCTGTGGAGTCGCTCAGCCGGAGCAGGTGGTTGGGATTCCACTCGGGCAGCTCTGCGGGACGGTCGGCCAGAGTCGCGGCGATGAAGGCCGGACGTGGCGTCCGCAACCGGTCTTCACAAGCCCGGACGAAGCTCCGCATATAGGAGCGGGCCACCTTGGGCCAGGTCATCCTCCGCGCGTACAGGTACGCCCGTTTGCGCATCGAGTGCCTCCGCACCTCGTCATCGAGCAGCTCAATGATCCGTTGGGCCAATGCCGCGGGGTCCCGGAATGGCGCCAGCACGCCGCGGCCGTCGCTCAGCAACTCCTCGGCGTGCCAGTACGGCGTGGAGATGACCGCTTTGCCAGCGCCCACCGCATAGGCCAGCGTGCCGGACACAATCTGCGCCGGGTTCAGGTAGGGCGTGATGTAGATGTCAGCCGCGCCGAGAAATTGGGTCAATTCCTCCAAGGTGACAAAGCGGCTGTGAAAGCTCACGTGGCGGTCTACGCCCCGCGCCCGCGCCAGACGCTGAAGAGAGAGCCGGTAGGATTCACCTTCGCGCCGGTGTACGTGCGGGTGGGTCGCGCCCACGATCACATACATCACATCCGGATGCTTCTCCAATACGGCCGGCAAGGCTTCGATCACGTGTTCGATGCCTTTGTTGGGCGACAGCAGGCCGAACGTGAGCAGAACCTTCTTACCCTCCAGTCCGAACTGGTCTTTGTAAAAGTTCGGGTCGACGAAGGGGACGTCCGGGATTCCGTGCGGGATAATGTCGATCTTGGAGGCGGGGGCGCCATAAATACTGCGCAGGAATTCGGCCCCGCGTTCGGTCATCACCACCAGCCGGTCCGATAGGTGGATGATCTCTTCCAGCACGCTGCGCTGGTTCGGGTCCGGCTCCCGCAGCACCGTATGCAGCGTGGTCACCAGCGGCATCCGCAGCTCTCGCAACAGCGCCAGGATGTGGCTGCCCGCCGGCCCGCCGAAGATCCCGTACTCGTGCTGAAGGCACACCAGGTCCACGTTGCTGATGTTCAGGAAATCGGCCGCCGCCGAGTAACTGTTCAAGTCATCCTGATCCAAAGCGAAGCGCACGCGCTCCGGATAGGAGTAGCCTCCGGGGATGTCGTTGACCGGCAGGGCCATGCACTCGGTGGCGGGGAATTCGCGCCCCAGCGCTTCGCACAGGTCCGTGGTGAAGGTCGCAATCCCGCATTGGCGGGGCAGGTAATTCCCAATCACCACCACTCGCCGAACCTTGGGCGTCGCTTCCAAACCTACCCCATCGGGAAGCTGCGTCTGCGCCATGACGGCCTTGCCCTCCATCCGCTCCGTTCGCTCCGGCTGCTGCCTCATCGCTCTCTTCTCCTGCTGGTGGACAGTTTCCCCGTCCGGGCATCCCGGTTCACTGCGTGCGCGGCTCCCAGTGGGGATGGACCACCCCAAGCCGCCATGCCAGCCTCACGTTTGCCCCGCCAGGCGCACGGGAGGCCATTCGGGTTCGAGTGAAAGGGTCTCCGCAACGCTGCGCCGGGCTGATTCGCGCAGACAGCGACAGCGGCCTGCGGTCTCACCCATTGGCTGATGGGGACATTCATTTCCCGCCTCCTAAGTGCAACTCGCTCAGGACTTAGAAAATGAACGGCATCCGCCGGGGATTGGCGGAGAAGGAACAAACGCGAACGCGTTCTACCCACAGAATTACACTGGGTCCGCCTGAGTTGTCAAGGGATACTCTATTAGGCCCGGATCAATTCCTCCAGATCCAGCCAGCGCCCCGCCGCGGCGTTGCCCTCCAGGTCCCACTCTCCCGCCTGCTGGATCTCTTGCGGTTCGTAGCATATTTCGCCGTTGACCGTGCGAAGCTTCGCTCGTGGAACCACGAAGCCGCGCAGACGGTCTGCGGCGACCTCGGTCAGGTGAGCCGCCAAACGCCGGTCCCGTAGCACGTAGTAGCTGCCCGCTACCCAATGGAGGTCCTGTCTGGACATGGACGTCTCCTCCGGAAGGATCCGCCGGAATCATTGTATCACAAACAAAAATAAGGACTAAACTCCGAACGACACCTCCCCCGAAACAACCCGGGCAGGCTTGTGGGGCAGGCTGCTTTTGTGGGGCAGACATTCTTGTCTGCGGCCGGCATTCCTGCCGGCCTGGGTGCCCTTCACCCACTGCCCTTTGTCCAACCCAATCCTGTCTTCTGTGTACTCGAGCGGCCTGTACGCCCCGGTGGCGCCCCGCACCCTGCGACCGCAACATGTCTACCCGCAGCCCTTTTTCACCTCCCGTTGTTAACCCCAGCCCAGGATCTTCCCCACAACATGTTCATTTCCCAAGACTTGCACAGATCTGATAGCAATACGCTAATATTTTATGCTTGATGTATTGACAGATCTATTCCGCCGCGCTATAATCCATGTTGGGATCGGTCCCAAAGGCCGGTCCGCCGAACGGTTGTTCGGCAATTCCACAAAAAGGAGGTTCACTATGGGCAGCCTGATTCGCTGGGATCCGTTCCGTTGGGATCCGTTCAAGGAGATCGAGAAGGAGATGCAGGAGTTGACCGACCGGTTCAGCCGCATGCTCACGCGCTGGCCCGGCCGTAGCGCCCGCGAGTCGCTGACCGTCGCGGAGTGGTCTCCCTCGGTGGACATCGCCGAGACCGACTCGGAGTATGTCATCAAGGCCGAGATCCCCGAGGTCGACAAGAAGGACGTGAAGGTTACGGTCCAGGATGGCTATCTGTCCATCCAGGGGGAGCGCAAGCAGGAGAAGGAGGAGAAAGGCAAGAGGTTCCATCGCGTAGAGCGCTCCTATGGCAGCTTCCTGCGGTCGTTTGAGCTCCCCGATGACGTCGACCAGGAGAAGGTCAAGGCGGAGTTCAAAGAGGGGATGTTGATCGTGCATCTCCCCAAGACCGAGCAGGCCAAAGCCAAGACCATCGAAATCAAAGTCGAATAACGTCCGTCTTTCCGGCGCGGCCGCCGGGGCCGCGCCTTTCCGCCTCTGCGGGCCCGGTTGGGTAGAACCTGCGGAGGGGGTGGATCGTCTAATGGAATGGTAACTTCTGCAAAGGAGGAGGAAATGCTCAAGCGTATTGCCTTGGTTGCAATCGCGCTGGCCGGCATTTCATTCGCCAGCGCAAAGAGTTACACGATTCGTATCTCAGATGCCTGCCAGGCCGGCACCGTCCAGTTGCAGCCCGGCGAATATAAGGTGAAAGTGGAAGGCTCCAAGGTGATCCTGCTCGACAGTCGCGGCCGCACGATCGAGGCTCCCGCTAAGGTAGAAGAGGTCAATCAGAAGTTCCCCCACAACTCGGTGGCCACTTCCCGGACCGAAAAGGGCGTCCGGCTGAACTGGATTGCCTTGGGCGGAACCAAGACGCGCATTGTCTTTGAAGACTAGTCAACCCGTACGGGGCGCCGCCCTCCAGGCGGACGCCCCGCTCGGATCATGCTTTTATGCATGGCCGGCGGCGGGGAGAGGGCGCCCAACCCAAAAGCCGTCTCCGGCATCATCCGGATGGGAGGTAATGCAATGAGGAAAGGATGGAAACTATTGCTATTCGTTCTGACTTCCGTTGCAACGCTGCAAGCAGCCGCCAACGCTCCGTGCCCCATCGAGCGCGCCACGGCGTATGGCTCCCGTGTCTGGCTGCTCTGCGACGAGCGGGAACTGCTGGCCTCCCAGGACTCCGGGCAGAGCTGGCAGTTGGTTTCCTTGCCTTCCGGCGCCCGCTACCGCTCCATCGCTTTTCTCGACGAGCGCCGTGGCTTCATCGTCGGCGACGCAGGAACGCTGCTGGCGAGCGGCGATGGCGGCAAAACCTGGACCCAGATTCCGCTCCCGGTCAAGGACAACCTTACCTGGATCCACTTCACAGGTGAGTCCGGCTGGATCTCTGGCTGGAGCGGGGTCATGCTGCACACGAGCGACGGCGGTAAGAGCTGGGCCTTGCAGGACACGGGTGTCACACAGGGCCTCGAATCCGTGTATTTCACCGATCCCCAGCACGGCTGGGCCGTCGGCTGGAGCGGCGTGATCATTCGCACCACCGACGGCGGCAAGACCTGGCAGCGCGCCAACACCCTCATGAATTTCTGGTCCTTGTCGGCCGTGTACTTCCGCGACCCCATGAATGGCTGGGCCGTCGGCTTTAACGGCCAGATCCTCCGCACCAAGGACGGCGGCATCAACTGGGAAGAGCTGAAGAGCCCCGTGCGCTCCCGCCTCACCTCCGTCACCTTTGACCGGCAGGGGCGCGGCTGGATCACGGCCAACAACGACCTGCTGATGAGCGAGGACGAAGGAGAGACCTGGAGCAGCATCCCCGTCCAGCAGGTTCTCTTCCTAAGGCAAGCGCTGCCCGTGGGCGAGTCTCTGTGGGCCGTGGGCCGCTTTGGCATCCTCGAGCGCGCCGGCGGCAGCAGCGAATTTCGCAGCATCGCCAGCCTGCCCCGCCGCAGACCGGAAGGCAGCTAAGTCCGGATGCCAGCTGCGAACGTCCGACGCAGGCTCACGCACTCTGCTCCCCGGCCAATTGTTTGCCTCCCTTAAGCCAGCGCCGTTCGACCGATCGTCTCCGGGGCGCGCTGCTCAGACTTACGGTGCGCCCAGCGGCGCAGTCCGCCATCGAGTCCCGGCTTGCAGGCGTATACTGGATTCTGCCGGGGCTGAGGATCGCGGCCCCGGCCCAAACAGGAGGTAACCCAACGTGACTCGTAAGACTCTCTTCGCAGGATTCCTTGTTCTGGTGTTTGCTGTGGCTGCCCTGGCAGCCGATCAGATCTCCGGCAAGTGGGTATGGGAGAGCCGCGGTTTCGGCTTCGGAGGCGGCGGGGCGGGCATCAAGACCACGCTCACGCTGAAGGCCGAGGGCACGAAGCTGACCGGCACCATTACGCTTCCCTCCTTCGGAGGCGGCCCGCCCGATCCCAATACCCCGCCGCAGATGGAAGAGGTCCCGATCTCGAACGGCAAAATCGAGGGCAACAACATCAGCTTCGAAGTCGCCCGGGAAATGATGGGCATGACGCGGACGACGAAATACGAAGGCGTACTTTCCGGCGGCGAACTGAAGATCAAGATCATCCAGCAGGAAGTCACGGCCAAGAAGCAATAGCAGAGCGCCAGGCGTCTAGACCGTTCCAATCCGGCACGCTAAAATCGAATCGGAGAGTCCTTCATCGGGAGGTTTAGATGCCTGTCTACGTCTTCCAATGCCGAGACTGTCACAAGGAGTTCACGCTGGTGCTGAGAATGAAGGAACTGGAAGAGGGCCACATCCGCTGTCCGCATTGCCAGAGCTCCAATGTGGAGCAGATGGTCGCGGCCTTCTCCGCCGTCACTTCAAAGAAGAGCTGAACTCGCCGGACTCAAATCCCCGGGCGGGTTCTTAAACCCGCCCGGAAATCGGAAGGGGGGTGATTTAGTTTTTCGGCAGCAGGAGCTTGGCCATCGCCAACCGCAGCAAGACTTAGGGCCGGACATAGAAGGGGATATTTGCCGTCGCCCCGTTTCCCTTTCCATCGATTAAGAAAACAAATAGCCGGTAGGCCCCTTCCTGTGCCGGCGCCTTGAAAACGAGATCCGGTCCGTCACCTTTCTCGATCAGCTCGGGCATCGGCGCGGAGCGCTTCTCTCCCATCCCGGCATAGCCCGCCCGGGCCACCTCCGCCAGAATCTCCCAGCGGTAACGGATTGGATCTTGGTCCGGATCGCTCGCCTCGACGGTCGCGCGGTACCGTTCGGCCGGCTTGAGATAAACGTTGTCTTGCGCGCGGCGGCCCTCAATTCGCAGATCTTCGATCCTCGGCGCCCGGTTGGCAGGCCACTGGCCGGTCCACAAGAACTGCATCACGTTGACGGCCTCGGTGCGTTCGCCCGTCTCCAGATGCATGCCGTACCAGGTCTGGGTTCGCTCATGCCGCCAGCCCCAGATAAAGGCGTACGATCCCAGGCAGCGTTCCGCATCCTTCAGCACCACGTTCTGATAGCGTTCCAGATAACGCTGGGCCTTCTCGGTGCTAGTCTCCTCGATCGAGGCCTTCCATTCGGTGCGAGGAACCTGCCAGTCTCCCGACGGCCCCCATTCGGTGAGCACATAGGGCTTGTCCCACTCGTACTGGCGGATTTTGGCCGGCACCGTCTCCACATGCATGTAGTAGTTGATTCCGAGCATGTCCAGATCCGGGGCCCGCCTCTTGATCTCCAGAATGTCGCCGGCGTTGATGGAGCCGTCGCCGATCACGGTCATCGTGGGATGCAGCGGGTCCACTTCGTGAATCATCCGGGCCACGTCGTTGACCGCGTTCCAAACGGCCTTGTTCTTGTAGCCCACCGAAAGCTCGTTGCCGATCGACCAGGCCAGCACCGCCGGGTGATCTTTCAACTGGAGCACCCGCTCCTTCACCTTCTCGAACTGCTCGCGCACGGCCTTCTCGTCGCTGTAGTCGAACTTGTGCACCGACTCCATTCGCATCGGCAGGTTCACCAGCACGCTCAAGCCCAGCCGGTGCGCTTCGTCGAGCACGTTCAGCCCGCCACTGGAGCGGATGGAGTCGGCGCCATGCGCCGCCACGTCTTTGAGAGGAAACCTCCCGCCCATGTCGCCCACATAGACCACGCCCTTGATGAAGTAGGGCTGGCCTCCGCGGTACAACCGGAACCGGCCGTTCTCCTTCCGGATCTCCGTCTTGATGGGCTCCGCCGGAGCCGCGCTTTGCGAATGCAGCAGCCAAAAGCCCGCGCACAACAGGCTCAAGACGCCGAAAACAAGCAGCTTGCCCGAGATACTATTCATGATTTCTGTTCCCGTTTGAGGATTAGGCCGCGGGCTTCCCGCGATCCAGCCCGCGGGTCGCTACCAAGTCTAGCACGGGCGCCCGCATGCACTCGCTTTCTGAGCCGCGCGGACGCGTACCAGGTTCCTGCCGCCGTGCGGATCGGGGTTGGCGCGCCCCGCTCGGCTCAGAGAGGACCGGAACGCGGGCCGCCGGGACCTGGAGCGCCTGCCTCCCTCGGCTTCTCGGCGCGCGCGGCGATAAAGCACGCCGTCCAGCGGCGGGTGGGGAGATAGTGAAGCCAGGAGAACAGCGTTAACAGCACTTGGATCGGCTGGTCCGCCCAGCGGCCCAGCAGGCGGCGCAGCAGCAAGAACAGTAAGGTGGAGATAGCGCGCGGGTTGTGGATCAGCGCGCCGGTATCCGTGACTGCCAGACCGGCCTCCCGCAGCAAACCGCAAAGCTCCTCCAGCCGCAAGGTGGCGCCCAGCCGGAAGGGCATCCATCCGCGGCGGCTGGCCCACCGCAACAGCCAGTAAAGGGGGTTCTCCGCGTTGTCCAACGTGATCACGGCCACTCCGCCGGGCCGTAGAACACGGGCGATCTCCGCCACCGCCTGGCGCAATTCTGCGTCGGAGCTGAAATGATCCAGCGTGGAGGGAGATACCACTAAGTCCACATTGCCGCTGCGCAGCGGCAGCCGCGTCACGTCTGCTGCAAAGAACCGGCAGCGCGGATTCGTGCAGCGGCGCAGCGCCCGCCGGGCCGACTCCGGCGAAACGTCCATCCCCAGCGCTTCCGAATCCGGAAACAGATCGAAGAGAATGTGATCTTGCCCGTGCGCCTCCTCGAATACGTCCGTTTTGAGCAGCCGTCCAGCCAAATGCGGGCCTGCCCAGCGGCGGATAAGTTCCTGATGTAAGCTCCGTTTCTGTGCGGCTACGAGTGGATCCAGATACCAGGAAGCAGACGCTTGTCCGGCGAGGCGTTCCCATTCACAGGATCGGGATTGATTTCGTGCAGAGAGATCCAACTTCCGAATATAGCGCGGCGGCCTGGGGCTGGATAATTCGGCGTCTTCGAGGCGCACGGCCTGAGGCTCGCAAACTGTCGGGGTTCTCGATTCGCCCGGCATCCTGCTTCAGCTCATCCCCAGTAGCTGCGGTCCAGGGTGCGGTATTGCACGGCTTCGGCGACGTGCTTGGCCAGGACGCGGTCAGCGCCGCCCAGGTCCGCGATGGTGCGGGCGACTTTGAGCACGCGGTCGTGGGCGCGGGCCGAGAGGCCCAGACGCCGCACCGCGGTCTCCAGCGTTCTTTCCCCGGAATCATCGAGCTCGCAGAGCTTCCGCAGCAGGCGCGAGGGGATCTGAGAGTTGTAAAAGCCTCGGGCCTGCTGAATCGCGCGCGCCTTCAGTACGCGTTCGCGGATGGAGGCGGAGGATTCACCCTCGGGACCGCCGCGCATCTCCTTGTATGGCACCGCGGGGACTTCCACGTGGAGATCGATCCGGTCCAGCAGCGGCCCGGAGATTTTGCTCAGGTAGCGCTGGATGATGCCGCCCGTGCAGCGGCATTCGCGCGAGGGGTCGCCATGGAAGCCGCAGGGACAAGGGTTCATGGCCGCCACCAGCATGAAGCGGGAGGGGAACACCAGGGTCATGGTGGAGCGCGCAATCGTCACCGCGCCGTCTTCCACCGGCTGGCGCAACAGCTCCAGTACGTTGCGGGGGAACTCGGGGAGCTCGTCCAAGAAGAGCACGCCGTGATTGGCCAGGCTCACCTCGCCCGGACGCGGAATGCCGATGCCGCCGCCGATCAGCCCGGCGTCGGAGACCGTGTGGTGCGGGGCGCGAAACGGGCGCTCCGTCAACAGGCCCACGCCGCTAGGAAGCGCTCCGGCTACGCTGTGGATCTTGGTGGTCTCGAGAGCTTCTTCGAAGGTCAAGGGCGGCAGGATGCCCGCCAGGCGCTTGGCCAGCATGGTCTTGCCGGAGCCAGGCGGCCCGATCATCAACACGTTGTGGCTTCCTGCGGCCGCCACTTCCAGCGCCCGCTTCGCGGTGAGCTGTCCGCGCACGTCGGCAAAGTCCAGACTCCAGCCGCCAGGCGGCGTCGAGGGGATCGAATTAGGGGAGACGGGGCTGAACCGTTCTGGGTTTTGCAGCAACGCCACGACTTCGGCCAAGTGCCGCACGCCATAAACCTGCACCCCGCTGACCACGGCGGCCTCGGCGGCGTTGTCGTAAGGCACGATGACGCTGCCCAGCCGTTGCTCTCGGGCGCAAACCGCGACCGGTAGAACGCCGCGCACGCTCCGCACCGCTCCGTCCAGAGACAACTCGCCGATCAGGAGATGGCCGTTGGTGGGCGGCACCTTGCCCATCGCCCCGAGGATGCCCACCGCCATAGGCAGGTCGAACCCGGCGCCTTCTTTGCGCACGTTGGCCGGCGCCAGGTTGATGGTCACGGCCTTGTTGGGGAATCCCAGGTTGGAGTTGAACAGAGCGGACTTGATGCGCTCCCGGCTTTCGCGCACCGCCGTGTCCGGCATGCCGACCATGACGAAGTCTTTGGGGTTTCCGCTATTCCACAAGTCGACCTCGACATCGATGAGGTGGGCATCGATGCCAAAGACAGCCGCGCTGGTGGTTCGAAACAGGGGCAATACACAATAAAGTGGCTGTGCGGAGGGGAAATTCTCAGGGATCCAGTGCGGGAAATGCGCCCGTGCGGGCAGGGGCCCCGCGCGAGCGTGGCTTTGGAACGGCGTTTGGGGATTGAATCCCGGCCGTTGATGATGTTTGGTAGGTCTCTGAGCGGTTTTGGCTGCTGTTCTGCTCCTTGCTACGCTGGCTTCTGGTTTCGGTTGCCTCTTTGTTTTGTATAAGTTGGGAGGCCTCCCCCGCCTGCTCACCCCCGGCGGCCGGCTTCAGGGACCGGAGCTCACCCCCATCCGGTGAGGGCAGTGGCTGTGGGCGTCGGCGCTGTTGCCCGGGACTTGCGCCGTCCGCAGTGCGGGCCCCCACGAGGGCGTCAAGCCGCACCTTTCACTTTCAACATACAAGATAGGAGCAAGAGAAGAAGAAAGGAAGAGTGGGCAAGTGGTTGAAAAGGAAAGGAAAAAAGTTCTTGGGATCGTTGTGACTGGGGGTGGGAGGGCACAGGAAAAACAAACCACAGAGGACACGGAGGACACAGCGCGGCAGGGCCGCAACCAAACGGTGAAGGCGTTTCTGCTTTCGTTAGGATGGATTGGTTATTCCAAGACCATTCATCCAAGGAGAAGCCGAAACGCCATGCACCAGTTTATCGCGAAACACCAGGACCAGATCACGGGGACGCTTTCCGGTTTTGACCGGTTGGTTTTCCGGGGCACGCTGCGCTCGATTGCCCACGCCGAGGGGATGCGGCGCTATCTCTGGGCGAACCAGGTTCTGCTCAAGGATTTCGGCTCGCACGTCGAGAAGGTGAGCCTGCGGCTGAAGCAGGCCTCGCTGGCCGAGGCGCA
>Ga0101944_10001777_pt1 | contig 40880 bp, 24 predicted proteins | sample DewCreD2012metaG_FD_75245 | JGI IMG/M metagenome (GOLD analysis project Ga0101944, IMG submission 75245) | Hot spring sediment bacterial and archeal communities from British Columbia, Canada, to study Microbial Dark Matter (Phase II) - Dewar... ... | reverse complement strand
CGAGACCGAACGAGACCGAAACGTAGGAGCACTTGACACCCGTCGGCAGACGGGGTATCTATAGGCTGGGCGCCGCGCTTTTCGCCCGTCCACCTGCCGCGCTTTTCAACCGACGTTCACAATCTGGCGATCCTTCTGTGGCACCTCCTGACCACCGGAAGTGTCTACACACCGGGCGAGTGTCCCTCCGAGGCATCCGAACCGGCCGTGGCCGCGAGTTGAACCCCGGGCACTCGTGCGAGCGCCTGTGCCCCTGGATAGGAGTATCAACAGGAAGACAGCAAGAAGCCACGGCAGCTCGTGGCAGGTGAAACGTGCGAACCCTGTGGTGAGTCCCGGATCGGAGGTCGGGTGACCGCGGCCAAGACTTGTGGCCTATCGAGCCACGTCGTAAGATTGCGGCCCCGACCCCCATCCGGTTCGATGGACCGAATTCCACTATCCGGTGTGCCGCTGGCACACGAATAACAGACTGATCCGAGACTCCCACGATTCGCGCACGATTTCGACTTGACACGACGCCTCATAACAGATGACCTGCCGGGCGAACCGGCTCAGCAGCGCGGTCATGATGCCCTCGCGCGTGCCGATCTCGACGACCGTGTCGAGCCCGAGCGCCCAGAGCTTCTCCATCTGCCGCAGGAGCGGCATCCGCCCGTTGGTGATGCCGAGCGACGACGTGACCACCTCCTCCCCGATCTCGGGGACCAGGCAGTTGACGAAGCCGTCCAGGATGCGTTGCACGGTCTCATACATAGGGACACTCCTTTCTCACCAGAAGATTGGGTCGGCCATCACAGGCGTGACGTTCGGAACGATGATCTCGATGTCGTCGCAGCGCTCCCGCTCGCGGACGAGCATGGCACAGCGCACGGCATCCACGATGTGGTCGTTGCCCTTCGAGTAGACGACGTTGTTGTTGCTCGCGAACGTGTAGGTGTGGGCCGCGAACTGGTCCTCGATCTCCCGGTCGTTGTTGGGCAGGAGCAGCTCGCGGTTCTGGAGGGCGCGGTTGATGAGGCTGGTCATGTGCTCCTTCGTGCGCTTCTTGAGCAGGCGGCCGTCCTTCTCGGCGACGGTGACCATGCCGCCGAAGTCGTAGCCGTGGAGCTTCGGCCCGAGTTCGAGGGAGCGGAACTTGTCGAGGGTGGTCAGCTCCTGCACGACCGCCATGCCGTTCCCCCCGTTGTCCACGCCGATGCCCATGGGGCAGTAGTACCGCTCGAGGAGGCCGATCGCCACGGCGATGTGGGGATAGGCCACGTGCTCCATGTGGACCCGGAGCACGAGCCGGGCCGGCCGCTTCTCCTCCCCCGGGGTCTCGCGGAGGACGACGAGTTCCGTGGGGTCGTTCGTGTAGCCGAGGTCGCCGCCGACCCAGAAGGTCCCGTCCTGCGGCGCGAGGTTGAGGAGCATCTCGAGGCGGTCGAAGGCCTCCTCCTCGGTCTCGCAGGCCGTGAGGGTCTCGCCCATGACCCGATGACAGCCCCGGGCACGTTCCGCGCGCTGGAACGGCCGGTAGTGTCAGCTCGTGCCCCTTGTGAGTTCCCCTACGGGTGGCCTACAATGCGCGAGATAGAAGCGGCCAAGGAGCTGCAACGCCTGCCCACGCGTGGCGGCTCCATCACGCGCGCTCACAATGAGATCCAGGGCCAGGTTGACCTCCTTCGCGGCTGCCTCGTCGAGCATGAAGTCCAGGATCACGAGGACCTCCGATGCGCTTCCCTCAGCGGGTTCGGAAGGCACCAAGTCGTCGAGTTCCAATCGCGTCAGCCGCTCCAACTCAGCCAGGTAGCTCTTGCGGTCCGGCAAGAGAGCCGAAAGTTCCTCGACGCTTCGGCCGTCGAGGAGCGTTTCCACGAGCAGCGATCGGCGTTCCGGCACGTCATCGCCCGAAAGCTGGTTGAGCGTTGCCAGGCAGACTCGGGTCTGCTCGTCGTCAATATCCCACACAACGCAGTTGGCAGACTTGTGGCCGAGCGCCCGAAGGACACGGAGGCGGTTGTGGCCGTTGATCACCTGGAACTTGCCCTTCTCCGAGGGGTGCGGACGCACTGTGAGGGGCTCGTACCTGCCCGCCTGCTCGATGTGACGCCGAAGCTTCACCAACAGCTCTGGGTCCATGTGGTTGGTCTGCTCAGGATGTGGCACGAGCAGGCGAAGGTCGATCTCTCGAAGCATTTTCTAGCTCCTTTTTTCGTCAGGGAAGAGGCTGCTTTGAGTTAGCGCCATCGGACTTCGCGTCCATTCGCCCGCGATGCTGCACGACCCGCTCGCGAGGTCGGGGTTCTTGCACGCACACAGGTGAAGTGCCAGGCCCTGCTGCTGGGCCGCGCGTGCCACTCGCACATAGATCTCCTGCCGAGCGCTGGCAGGGAGGGCGAACACAGAAGAGTTCCGGGCGTGGATGGCCATCCGAGCGCCTTGCCCAAACGCTTGAAGGAGACGGTCGAGCATGGGACGGTCAGGAATGTGGCGCTTGAGCGAGTCGGCGACGGCTGGCCGGAGGAAGAGCGCGCTCGCGGCAATGTGCTTCACTCCCGCCTCGGCCAGCGCTCCGCACACGCTCTCAACTGTCCCAGCATCATCGGTTAGCCCCGGGAGGATGGGGTCCAGCCGTACCTGAGTCTTGATTCCCGCGCGCACGAGGTGCTTCGCTTGCGCCAGCCGCAGAGCAGGTGCAGGGGCGCGCGGCTCGAAGACACAGGTGATCGCAGTGTCGAGCGTGATCAAGCCGATCTGAGCGCGAACCAGAGGGGCGTTCTCCTCGAACAACTTCATGTGCCGCTCAGGGATCTGCCCCTTGGTGAGGAATGCCACTCCAATCCCCCTCTGGAGCAGGAAGGCAAGAATGTCGTAGCCCAGGTCGAGTACCTCGGGTAGAGGCTGGAAGAGGTCGCTCGAAGGGCTGAAGTAGACGGCCTTTGGCGCGCGGCGTTTGCGGGTGAGTTCGTCCCGCAGCTTGTCGAAGGTGTTGGTGTAGAATGTCACCTTGTCCTCGCCGGGGTACGAGCTGTAGCTGCGCGTGTAGCAGTAGAGACAGCCGTGCGCGCAGCCCGCGGTCAAGTTCACCGTTGGGATGTGGGATAGACAGGCGAGCGACGAAGGTGTCAGCACAGCCGTCTTCCGCTCGGCACGGATCAGATTCACCATAGCCGGTCTCCCTTCAGGGATTCGAGGCCAGGGTCCGTCGCCCGAAGGAGCGCGTAGGAGAAGTGGCCCTTCAGTGCCAGCGGCCGCGTCATGTCAACAGCCACGACCTGTGGGGAGCGGATTCGGTGACGGTGGGCCACAAGGTCCTGCGGCCTCATGTCCGCATCCTGCACCACAACCAGGGAGCAGTCATCAAGCAGGCGCTCCAACACACTTTCGCCGCCGGTGGTCAGGAGGCATGCCGGGCGAAAGCGCCTCAGCGCGAGGAATATGGCATCGCCAGCGTGGCGCTGGCAAGAGCCGTCTTCGCCTCGCGCCGCGACTTGGTAGAGGCCCTCGAAGTACCGCGACAGCGACGCCTGCGCGAACGTGCGTCCCGATTCAAGCCAGATGCGTGAGTTGGAGACATCAAGCGCCTCGGGGCCGCGACCGTCTGGCCCCAGGCACTGCGTTGGCAAGCAAGCGCTCCAGTCCCCGTCGAGGTCCTGCGGCCCAACTGAGGCCGCGAGGTTCCCGACGGAGGCGGTGGTCACCCCGAAGTCGCTCAGGTTGTTGAAGAAGCGCGAGACCAGCGCGATTCGAGTTCCGGTGGCCCGCGGCAGCCTGTGCCGGGCAGAGAGCCAGCGCCGATAGTCGCTTCCGACCACCGCTACGCAATCCACGCATGATCTCAACTGCCTTCCGCCGAAGAAACGAACCGGGTCGCTCAGCGTCAGGTCCACCATCCAGACGCGGAACCTCGATGCGATGCCTCGGCTCGCAAGGAACTTGCGAACTTGCTGGCAGAGCCGGGCCGAGAGGATGCCGCTCCCGGAACCCACGTCCACAAGTTCCATGTCCAACATGGCGCTTGACCGAAGGCCTTGCGGATCCGAGCCATGCGTGAGGTAAGGGATGACGACCCTCTCCGCAATCCGCAGGGCGCGCTCATCGCCGCGTGGGTCCGTGCCAAAGCCGATCTGCTGCTCAAGGGCATTGATGACCCGGAAGCTCTCCCCACGCACAGCGTGATCCGCTGACAGATAGAGGAGGATGGAGTTCTCGGAATCAACGGACATCTTGTGCTGGCGGTAGTGGTAGAAGAGGCCAGGGCGGTTCTCCCCTCCAGCCGTGATGAGGGGCAGGAATTGGCAATCGTCCAATGCTTCAGGCGTCTTGAGCTTGGTGAGCAGGTAGCACGGGTTGCGTAACGTCGTGGTTCCTGCGGCGACCGGGGCATCGGCCGCTCGTGCGGCTGCGATGCCGAAGCACTCAAAGCTCAGCACACGCTGGAGAGCCGACGTACCGCAGCCGAGGTCCGTGTCGCCCAGACATGGGCGCAGAACTGCTTCCAGAAGCGTGAAGTACCTGAAGCAGTACTCGCGGCGCAGGGAAGGGTCAAACCCCGCATGGATATAGCGTCCCCAAACGTCGCGGAGCTCCCGTAGCCTTGCCGTGGCCTGTGCATGGCCGAGCGCGACCACCGGCCCCCAGTAGCTCTCCCAATCCTGGGCATCAACGACGAAGCGGCCGTCAGGTGCAACGACGAGCCGCTTCAGGAGCGCTTCACGCTCCAATAAGCCCAGCAGGCGGCCACGGCAATGAACCCTCGCGGCACTCAAAGCGGGAGCCAGTACGGCGGCCATTGACACGCCTCCTTCACCAGAAAAGCAAAGGCCCGCCTTCCCGCAGCCTCGGCGGCTCGGAAGCGGACCTTAAGTCGCCCCGTCGGGCGGTAAAGGCATCTCTGCCCTTTAGGACGGGCTGTCATCCACCCGCGGCCACGGGGTCGCGGAGGCTGAGAACCTTGACGACCTTTCCTCCATAGCGGAAGTCGTGCTCTGAGGGGTCAACAAGCCAGTGCCTGTGCTTGCGGCTGGCAGGCCGAAGCTCGACCCTGGCGCCCACTCTCCGAAGCCGCTTGACGGTGCACTCCTCATCGATCACGGCGACCCCGATCTCGCCGTCCTCGAACACGGGCTTCTGGCGAACGACGACATAGTCACCGTCGTGGATACCCGCATCCTCCATGCTGTCACCCTGGACCTTCAGGCCGTAGAGGCCCTCCCGTTCAGGAAGGAGGCTCTCGAGGGACAGATACCCCTCCAGGTTCTCGATGGCGGTGATGGGCGTGCCTGCCGCCACGCGGCCGACGATGGGCAAGCCCGTGACGGCGCGGAACTCGGGGGACAGCCGAATCCCCCGCGCGGCATGCGCATGCCGTTCGATGTACCCCTTCTTCTCCAGCGCCGTGAGGTGCCGGCGCACCCCGAACGACGACGCGATCCGGAATCGCGTGCCGATCTCATCCAGGGTCGGTGGGCGCCCCTTCTCGGCGAGCTGGGCCCTGATGAATTCCAGGACCGCCGCTTGTCTTTCGGTCAGCCGCTCCATCCGTCGCTCCTGGCTCCCGGCTATGATTATAGTGCAGTAATACGCACCTGTCAAGCGCGATTTCGCATGATCGGCCTCCGTGTGTCGTAAGCTCTGGATTGCCAATAGGTTCGGGCGCGAGAAGAACTGGCGCGGCGCTCCGACATGGCTCGCCTTGCCCTTGCACGCGGTTTGCGCGCCTCCCGTTCTTCAGCGAGGGGGAAGGCCCTGTCGGTCGCGGAACTGGCCCCAGGCCTCTCGTTGACGTTCCCAATCCGCGATGGCGGCGATGGGGCGGAGGTCGTGCTCGGTGATGGGGTCGCGGCCCTTCTGCGTGCGGGGGAGGAAGAGGAGGGCCTCCTGGATGTCAGGGGCGAGGCAGAGAAGGTCCATGATCTGGCTCATGCGGGCGCGGGTCACCTGGCCCAGGCGGGCAAGCGCGGCGTAGTCGGCGGCCCCACCGCGTCGGACAAGGCCGTCGAAGTGGATCGCGAGAGCCATGAGGCAAGCGACACGCGGGACGCTGCCCGGCTCGGGCGCCGAAATCCCTCTGCCCTGGGCTTCATCTTCCGCGGGGTGGAGCGACCACTCGAGGCGGCGGATGAAGGGCATGGCCTCCAACAGGGGTGCGGGTTGGCTCATTGTTCTCCTCGCTCGTCACTTGGGAAGGAGCCGGTGCCGCCGTCTCGCAGGACGGCGGAGAGTTTGCCCGACGGGCCGTCGTAGTCGATCCGCTCGACGAGCCGGGCGATGGCGCGCCGGCGTTCGGCCGGCGGAAGGGTTTGCCAATCGTCGCCGAAGGGCGCCAGGGCCTCGATGTGGTTCGCCCCTGGTGCCGCGAGCAGGCCGCGCAGCTGCCCAACAACCGAGGCCTCGATCTTCTCGGCGGATACGGACTTCGTGGGGCACGCCGCCCAGCCGCGCTTCTGGGCGGTCTGGCAGACGTAGTAGCGATGGCGCCGCGCCCCGCGGGCCGCGACCGAGTGCGTCATGGCCTTGCCGCAGGGCTGGCAATGGAGGATTCCCTGGAGGAGGGGCGTCGGCCCGGGACGCCGGCGGCGTGAGCCGCTCCGGCCCTTGCGGCGAAGGAGTGCCTGGGCGTTCCGCCACGTGGCCTCGTACACAAGGGCCTCGTGCTCGCCGGGATGGAGGGAGCCGTTCGATCTGACCTGGCCGATGTAGAGGGGGTTCGTGAGGAGTTTCTGTAGGGTCGTCTTCGTGAACGGCCCACCGCCGCGCTCCACGCCCGCTCTGGTCCGGTAGCGCTTGTTGTGCCACCCCCACCGCTCCAGTTCCTGGACGACGGGGACCAGCCCGCGGCGCGTGCGGTAGAGACCGAAGATGGCCCGGACTCGCTCGGCCTCCTCCGCGTTCACGAGCAACCGGCCGCCTTCCGGCGCCACGTCGTACCCCAGGATGGGCACGCCCCCGGTCCACTTGCCCCGGCGGCGGGCGGCTGACATCTTGTCGCGGGTCCGCTCGGCGATGATCTCGCGCTCGAACTGGGCGAACGACAGGAGCACGTTCATCATCAGCCGGCCCACCGACGTGGCCGTGTTGAACTGTTGGGTGACCGAGACGAAGCTGACGCCGTGCGCCTCGAAGGTTCCCATCAGCCGGGCGAAGTCGAGGAGCGAACGGCTGAGGCGGTCCACCTTGTAGGTCACGACGCACTCGATGCGCCCGGCCTCGATATCCACCAGCAGCCTCTGCAGGGCCGGGCGATCCACGTTCGCTCCCGTGTAGCCGCCGTCGTCGTAGCGGTCGGGCAGCAGGGTCCAGCCTTCCGAGCGCTGGCTCGCGATGTACGCCTCCGCCGCCTCGCGCTGTGCGTCGAGCGAGTTGAACTCCTGCTCCAAGCCCTCTTCCGTGCTCTTGCGGGTGTAGATGGCGCAGCGGACCTCGTGCCGCTCGCGGCTCCCCTGTCCCATTCCTGGTCTTCCGTTGGGCATAGATGTTGCTCCTTCCTTTCCTTGTGGGCGCTGGACTCAGGCCAGCTCGAAGAACCGGTATCCGTTCCACCGCGTGCCGGCGGCCTCGCAGGCGATGGTGCTGAGCGAGGCGTAGCGGCGGCCCTGGTACTCGAAGCCGTCGTCCAGAACCCGCACGGCGACCGCCATCCCCCGGAACTCGCGGACGAGCAGCTCTCCAACGGGCGGGAGCCGGGGATCGCGTCGCGGCCTCGATGCATCGGCGCGGCCATCACGTGGCGCCCCTGACGATCGGCGCCGGCGGCTCGGCCCCGGCGCACGCACCCGGAGGTCCGCCTCGTCGGCGAGTTCTTCGGCGCGGCGGCGCGCCCTGTCCGACAGCCCGCCCATCGCCCGCGCCTGGAGCCGCCACGCGATCCGCTTCCGAAGGAACGCGGCATTGCCCGAGCGCGAGCGCTCGCCGAACGCCTCCACGTACTTCGCCTTGAGCGCCGGCGTCCCCAGAGCCGCCAGGCCCTCAATCTCCTCCCGCAACGCGGCATCCATTACGGCCTCCTCTCGCTCCCAGGGATTGCCCTCCGCCCATGATCACATGTTGAAAGTGCTCCATCGAGACGCGGACGCTGTCAGCGGCCAGTTGCTGTGCGATGGCCTCCTTGACCGCCAGCAGCCCGGCCTCGTTGACGGCGTGTTCGATCTGTGCGCCGGTGAAGCCTGCGGTCCGCGCGGCAAGGGCGGCGGGGCGGACGTCCTCGGCCACGGGCATGCGGGCGAGGAGCCTGGCCAAGAGGGCCGCCCGGCCCTTGGCGTCCGGCGGGCCGAGGTAGACCTCGCGATCAATGCGGCCGGGGCGGAGGATGGCGGGGTCAATGTCCTCGGGACGGTTGGTGGTGCCGATGACGAGGACGCGGCCCCGGTCCTCCAGTCCGTCGAGGAGGACGAGGAGTTGGGAGACGAGTTCCCGCAAGTGGCGGGCGTCGTCCGAGGCACGGGAGCCGGCGATGGCGTCGAGTTCGTCCATGAGGACGACCGAGGGGGCCAGGCGGGCGGCGCGCTGGAACACCTCTCTCAAGCGCTGCTCGCCTTCACCGACCCATTTGCTCAGGACCTCAGGGCCAGAGATGACCTCGATGTGGGAGCCTGATTCACCGGCCACGGCCCGTGCTAGCAGGGTCTTGCCGTTGCCCGGCGGGCCCCAGAGGAGGATGCCGCGGCCGGGCCGGACGCCGACCCGCTGGAACAACTCCGGGTGCTTGAGCGGAAGCTCGGCGTAGTCGCGGACGGCCTCGACGGCGGCGTCTTGGCCGCACACGTCGGCGTACCGGGCCGCGGGGATGCTCCGGTGCGGCCCAGCAGCCAAGGCGGCCGAGACGCTCGCCCCTTGGCCGTTCACGGCGGATGCATGGCCCGCTGCCGCCGGGCGTCGGAAGAGAGGCCCTGCCTCGGGCTGGAGACTCACGTCGTAGGGCAGGCGCCGAGCGGCCTTGGGGAACACCCAGGCCGGCTTCCTCGTGTCGATGGCGTAGCCCAAGGCCCAGCGGGCCGGGTCGGCAGCGGGGTCGAGGACGTCGGGCAGCTCGCGGATGCGCTGTGCCGTGTGCTTGCGGTCGAAGAAGGGGCAGATGACGAGCGACTCGTTGAGCCGCGTGTCGAGCTGGGCGAGAAGCGCTGGCTTGTCGAGGGTGACCACCTTCCCATCGAAGCTGCCCACCGCATACCAGGCCGGGTGGTCGCGGGGGATGCCGGGGAAGCCGGCCGACGCCGCGAACCGAAGCTGCTGGCAGCCCAGGGCGAAGCAGGCCCGGCACGGGTTCGCACCATCGCTCGCCTGCTTCCTCTGCTGGCGCCAGCACGAGGCGATGTCGGCGATGGCGTTGAGGACGCCTTGCACGTCGTGGAAGGCCAGCGGCTCGCCGTTGACGCTGATCTCGGCGCCGCTCCAGCGCGAGATGACGCGGTGAAGGCTCTCGATGCGGCGGACGTTCTCGACGAGGGCCTCCTGGCGGATCGCGAGGCTGTAGTGCCGCGGCCGGCCCTTCTCGTCGCTCTCGACGGTGAGGTTGCCTGCGTCGGCCAGAGCCTTCATCCGCCGCACGGCGACGTGGAAGTTCACCGAGGAGGTCCGGGCGAAGGAGGCAGTCAGGTCCAGCCGAAAGCCGTCGCTCCCGTGGCACGAGGCAGGCAGCGGCGAGGAGTCCATCGTGGCCGTACGGCAGACCCATCCCTGGGTGACGTGCTCCTTTATCCAGGCGTCGGCGAGGGCGTGGATGCGTTCCACGGTGGACGCGACGCGGAGGTCCGTGCGAAGCGGCTGCTGGCGGCCTGGGGCGTACTCGGTGAAGAAGGCCACGTAGGCCGGATAGAGCGGGTCGAGGGCCTCCTTGTTTGTCTTCCAGACCACCGCCTTGCGGACGCAGAGCGCTCCCTTCTCTCTCTTGGTGAACACCTCGCGGCGGAGGACCTGCGAGCGGGGGAGTTCCAGAGCTTGCGCGGCACCGACACCCTCGACCACCACGAGGTCCGTCACCTGGCTCCAGCGGACGCCGTCGGCGTCTACGACCTTGTCGTCGCGGACCCGGCGGAAGACGGCGTGCATCATGCTCGCCGCCGGCAGAGGCCGGAGCGCCTGCCAGGGTGGTGAGGCACTGGCGTCGAAGGCCAAGGCCATCCGCCGCACCGGCTCACCGCTGGCACGAACAGTGAGGAGGTCGTTGCACTTGGCCTCAACGACCACCTCGGGTCGCACGAAGTGGAAGAGCGCGCCGCCGCGCGAAGCGGCAAGGTAGGATGACTCCACCATCAGCGGGCGAAGTCGCTCAGCCAGCTCCAGGCGGTCGGCCTCAGTGAACCCGGCAGCGTCCCGAAGGTGGGTGGAAATTCGAGGTTGCATGTCACCTCGCTGTCCGGTAGGGAATGGACAGTGTGTGTCTGGTTCCGTTCCACTTGGACAGGAGGTGACGCATGAAAGGCTATCAGAGTCGGCGGCGGAAGGCAAGCGGGAATCGGAAGCGTCGGCCGCGGGGAGGAGGACCCGCGGTGCTGCCTGATGAGCTGGTGGCGGCCGTCGTGGGGCAAAGCTCCGAGGACCTGTGCCAGGCGGGCCTGGACGCGCTGGCTCGCCAAGGGGCCCGGGTGCTCCTGGAGGCAGGGATGGAGGCCGAGGTGGCGGAGTTTCTGGGCCGCCTCCGCTACGAGCGCGGCGGCACCCCGACGGGCTATCGCAACGGCCATCGCCGTCGCCGCCTGACCTGCGGCAGCGGCTCGTTGGAGGTGCGGCTGCCCAAGGTGACCGGGGCGCCCGAGCCGTTCGAGCGCAAGACCCTCAGGGCCTACGAGCGGACGAGCCCGATGATCCAGGAGGTGATGCCGCTGCTGTATGCCGAGGGACTCTCGACGCGGGACTTCGAGCGGGCCTTGGGGCCCTTCTGGCAGGAGGCGGGCCTGTCGCGCAGTTCGGTGTCCCGTGCGAACCAGCAGCTCTACGAGGCCTTCGACGCCTGGCGGCGGCGCGACCTGTCGCAGCTGCGGGTCCTCTACCTGTTCCTCGACGGCTACAACGAACGGGTGCGGTTCGGCTCGAAGGACAAAGAGGGCGTGCTGGTGGCCCACGCGATCCTGGCGGACGGCTCGCGGGAGCTGCTGGCCGTGGCGCTGGGGCCGAAGGAATCGACGGAGGCGTGGAAAGCCGTCCTCGACGACCTGAAGGCCCGGGGCCTGCGGGCACCGGCCCTGGTCATCAGCGACGGGGCTCCTGGGCTGATCGCGGCGATCCGGGCGGCGTGGCCCGAGGTCCAGCGCCAGCGCTGCATCGCCCACAAGATCTGGAACGTCCTGGCCCGCGTGCCCCGGCGGCTCCACGGGGAGGTCGAGCGGGACCTCAAGAAGGTCTTCTACGCCCCGTGCCTGGACGAAGCGAAGGCGGCCGTCGCGGCGTTCCTTGCCAAGTGGGGCGAGCGGCTACCGACGGCGTGCGAGAACTTCGCCACCGACCTCGAGGACTGCCTGACCTTCTACCGCTTCCCCGAGGCCCACTGGAAGCGCATCCGCACGAGCAACGTCCTGGAGCGCGCCTTCAAGGAGGTGGGGCGACGGACGCGGGTCGTCGGGCGCTTCCCCACCGAGCGGAGTGCCCTCGTCCTGATCTGGGCATCCATCGAACAGGACCGCCTGCGATGGCGCGGCGTGAAGATGACGGCAGACCTCCTGGAGGCCGCCGAGACGGCGACCGAGGAGTTATCCAGGGAGCCACTCGTCATCGAATGTGCGCGGAAGTACCTTGACGCCGCGTGAGGACGTGCTACAATGCCATGGCCCTATCGGACAATTTCCACCCACCTTCGGGACGCTGCCCGCCGCGGAATTCGTGGGGCGAGAGCGACGCCGGCATTCCCGCGCCCCGCATCACCAACACCAGTTCCACGACCCAGACCGGCGTCCGCTGGGCCAGCCCGCGTAGGCGGGCGGATGGTACGCTACCTCAGTCACACCTCAGGCCAGCGAGCGCCGCAGCGGACTCGGGCACAGCACATGGTAGCGCGGGACCGGAAGCTGTGAGCGCGTGTGTCGTGCCCCAAACGCTACTCGAGGTCCCGTCACGCTGGGATACGAAGGCCACTCAGGAGGCAGCGGATGATGCTAGACTATGGCAGGGAAGGAGATAGGGCAATGACGGCAGGCGCGGGCGGAGTCGCGTTTGCCTCTCCGGGCAGGAATCGAAAGCTGCCAAAATGGCAGTTCCAGAAGTCGCGTGGTAGCAATGAGTTGTGGAACCGGGACGAATTTCGGAAAGTCCCGACAGAAGGGAGAAGGAGAGGGGTTTTCGGGAGAAATGGGGGCGAAATGGGCGGTGGGTGGGGGTGCCGGCGTCCCGCGACCGGGGGGAGAGGGGATGTGGGGGTCGGCGTAAGTCGTTGGGGAAGAGTGGTTAAAGGAAAACGCCCTCGCAGTGGTGTGCTGGAGGGCGTTTTCGCGGGGGAGAGGCCCCGCAGGTGAGGGGGTGGTGGAGGAAACCGAACTGGACGCAAACCCTTACCATGCGTCGCGGCAGATTCTGGGGGGCTACGCGAGCCGCGCAGGGCGGCGTGACCTCTCGTCCCCCAGCGGACACCTTCATTCCCCAACGAGGACTCGAACGCGGGAGATCGCCTTCGCCTGGATCGTGGGCCTCGCCGTTACCGACCGATATGCTTACGTGGCCGACGCGATCAACAAGCGCGTCGCGCGGATGAGGCTGGGCTACGCCCCGAGCGGAACTTGCTCTGTGCCATGACCCTGCGAGACGGAACAGCTTTGCCCTCGGCGGTTGCCCCCTTGCCGACTGCTCCCGGCAACACCGCCGAGCAGCCACCCCCCAGAGGTCTCCCGAAATCACAATGAAACGTTTGCGCCCCTTGCGACAGGGTTCCGCGACTGCCGGGGGCCGGCCGGACATGCGATTGGCCGCGATAGGGGGGACCGTATACTATGCACGGGACACCAGGCCTCGTGGGCGTAACGAAGGACAATGGGATCGGCCCAATGGACCGGCGGCAGGCATTCGAGCGCATGGTCAACGACCACTATGAGGCGCTGCTCTCGTTCGCCCACTTCCTGCTCGGGGAGAGGCAGCCGGTGGAGGACGTGGCCCACCAGGCATTCATGCTCGCGTTCGAGCGACTGGCCAGCGGCCAGACTTTCGAGGGCGACCCGGGCAAGTGGCTGCGCGGGGCCGTGCGGAACCTGGTGCGCGAGCATTGGAGGAAGAGGAAGGGGCTGCCGCACGATGTGGCGGACCTTCTTGAGGAGGCACTGGCCGAGGCGGACGACCCTGGCGAGGCGTTCGACTGGGCGCGGCTCCGCGAGGCCCTCCGGCATTGCCTCGGCAAGCTCACACCAGCCGACCGCGAGTTGATCGGCCAGCGCTACGAGCACGGCCATCGGATCGCGGACATCGCGGCGCGCCTGGGGCTCAACCTGGCCACGGCCCGCGTGCGGCTCTTCCGAATCCGGCAGGCACTGAAGTCCTGCGTCGAATCCCGATTCTCCGAGGATGTGCCAATATGAGCCCCGATTGGCGGGAACTGCTGGACCGCATGCTGGACGGCGAGGAACTGGCGCCGCACGAGGCCGCGGCGCTCCGCGAAGCCTTGTCGGACCCGCTTCGGCGACAGGAAGCGGTTCGGCAGCTAAGGTTCCGCCACGCGCTTGCCGAAGAGTTGTCCTGCCCGGCGGTGGATGATCCGGCGTCCTCCCGCGACCGGCTGCTGGCAAAGGTGTTGCTGCGGGAGAAGGCCGAGGCGAGCCGCCCGCCGGAACGGCGCAGCGGCTGGCGCGCCGCTGTGCTTCCGCGAGTGTGGCTGCCGGTGGCAATTGCCGCTGCCGCCTTGATCGCTATCGGCGTCTGCCTGTTGATGCGGGGTAGCCAACGCCAGGAGCCAACCGCATCTGGGGACCTCGCCGTCTACCGCGACGGCCAGGTCGTCGCCGCGGGCGGGGGGCTGCGCCCAGGCGACCGGGTCGTCGCGGGCGAGCGGGGGGGCGAGCTGGCGCTCGGCGGCTACTGCCGCCTGGCGCTGGCGCCGCATGCCGAGGTCGTCCTGCAAAGCCGGCCGAGTTCACAGGAGGTAGAGCTGCGGTCCGGCACTCTCACCTCGCGGGTCGAGCCCGCGCGGGGCGGGTTCACCTGCCGAACCCCGCTGGGAGCCATTCGCGTGGTGGGCACGGAGTTCGTCACCACGGTGAACCATTTGTCCCTGCACAACGGAGAAGGACCGATGAGGAAGTCAGCTCTGGTCACAGTTGTCGTGCTTTCCGGCGCGGTCGCGTTCGACCTGGCAGGCCAGTCTGGCCTGCTCGCGGCCGGCGAGAGCAAGACGTTCGGCGGCCAGCCGGTGGCGGGAGAGGTCGCGCGGCTGGCCATCCTGGGCACCGGCGCCCCGGAGGGCACCGTGGCGCTCTTCGGCCACGGCTTCCCGAAGGGCATGCTCAAGCGAGACGACGCCCTGAGCCTGAAACGGGTGGACACTGGGGCGCTGCTGCGGACCCAGGTGAACCCCGTGACAAGCTGGCCCGACGGCAGCGTGAAGGTGGCGGTCCTGGCGGTGGAGTGCCCGGCCGTGGAGAAGGGGCAGGCGCTGGAGTGTGTGCTCGTCAAGGGGGCGCAGCCGGACGCCGGGCAGCCGCTCGACCTGGCGGCGGCGCTGAAGGGCCGCAAGGCGGCGATCACCATCACACCCAGGGAGGGCAAGCCGTGGACGCTTGACCTCCTGGCAGGGGCTGTGGCCGCTGACAACAAGGAGCGCTGGCACTCCGGCCCGCTGGCGGTCTCGACACGCGTGGAAGCCAATATCCCTCCCGAGAACCTGGGAGGAGTGACCTCAGCCCGGGTCGTGGCCGACGTGATCGTGACGAAGGACGGCGTCCTGGAGATCGACTCCCGGCTGGCCAACGACGCCATTCGCAAGGTGGGCGGTGCCCCGGCCACCTACGCCTACAAAGTGACGATTGACGGGCAAGACGTTTACACGCAGGCGGAAGCGACGCAGATTCAGTACACAGCCTGGGTGCGGCGCAACGGGCGGGCGAAGGACGGCCCGATGCCCGAGCGGCCGCTGCTCCGTCCCGACTACGACCTGCTGGTCCGCGGCGGGTTCACGCTGCCGTGGGACCGCGCGCTGCCGCCATCGGCTAGCACCTACAAGGGGTATGTGCAGAATGTCATTGATGCCTGGACGCCAAAGGCGAACGATGCGTACCCGGCCTGGGGCATCAACCGGTCCGCGGGCGCCGTCGGTGGGCGTCAGGAGATCGGCTACCGCACCTACGCCTGCATGCTGTGGCTGAAGAGCGGCGACCCGGCCGCCCAGCTCCTCGCCCACCGGCAGCTCGAAGTGGGCATGTCGCGCCCGCAGAACCTGTGGGACCAGGAGCGGGGCACCTGGGTGACCATCGAGGACTGGCCTGCCTTCACCTCCTGGGCGGCCGTAGCTTGTCCGCTGGATGTGCCGCGGGAGAAGGCAACCGGCCTCCCGCCCGACCAGCCGCGCAGGGCCAACGACAGAGACCACGTGACGGTGGACCATGCCCACAACGCGGACTACTGGAGCGTAGTGGCAGTGCTGTCGGGCCGGCGCATGGCCTTCGACGGCATGGCCATGAACGCCGCCTGGCAGACCATGGACCACAACGACCGCCAGCGGCCCGAGGACGCCGGCCAGCGCGGCAGCACCCAGGGCCTCAAGCCGGACTACACGACGGGTGTGGCGTGGGCCCCGCGACTAGGCGCGCCGCAAACGCGCGGCTACGCCTGGGCCTTGCGCGACGTGTGCCTGGCAGCAGCCCTGCTGCCCGACAACTATCCGCGGCGCGACTACTACAACCGCAACGCCCTGGCCTACATCAACTCCTACGGCGTCAACCTGGCAGCCCTCGCCCAGCAGCAGGGCGAGCTGGAGGGATACGTTCCGCATACCAATATCAGGACCCACACCTCCGGCTACATGAACAGCTTCGTCATCTACGCCGCGCTGGACGCGCTGAACCTCGGCGTTGCCGGGCCCCTGGGTCCCGCAGTGGTGGAGCACTTCTGCAAGTTCCGCATCAACGCCTTCAACACGCCCGACTTCAACTGGCGCAACGCCGCGAGCGGCAGGGATATCTTCATCGGCGACGGCACCAACCTGTTCACCAAGTGGTCGCAGGCCCAGGCGCGGCACGTTGAGAAGAACGCCGACATCGATCCGCAATGGTCCAAGACCTGGCCTGGAGAAGGCGACTGGCAGCGCAACGTGCTGGCCGGGCTGGCCCTGCTGCGCGACGCCCCGCTGCCCCTGGCGATGCGGGCCAAGGCCGCCGACGCCATGGTGCTCTACCGCTCCGAGCGCCAGCACGGCCCCGAAGGCATGCCGCGCATCACCCCGGAGGCATTCTTCGGCCTCTTCGAGAACCTCAACAGCCTCTGCCCGCACGGCTCCACGTGGCGGTGGGACGTGCCGCCCGTCATACGGGCCGGGCTCTCCTTCAGGGTGTCAAACCCCGCGGTCGGCGACATCGTCGGCCTGCTCGTCACCGACGGCGGCCTGCCGCGGGCATCGAAGCCCGAGGGCAGCGATGCCTTCGTCATCGTCGAGCAGCCGGCGGACAATCCGTTCGCCGTCTCGCGTGGTGGCGCCCTGAAGGTCGCCGGCAAAGTCCCTGTCGGCACCCACCTCATCAAGGTCTATGCCACCACCTACGACAAGGACGGAAAGGAGCACCGCGGCCCGACCGTTGAGGTCAAGGTCGAGTGCATTGAAGGCAAGTGATCTCAGGTGAGAGGGGTCACGAGACCGCAGGACCAAAGAGAAATGACGATGGCATCTCTCGCCGAAGTGAAGACCGTGGCGGCCATGGCCGCCGCAGTGATGTTGGCCGGTGCCGCGTTCGTCAAGGACCTGGCGGCGGCGGACACCGCCGAGCCCCGGGACGCTGCAGCGGCGGACCAGAAGACAATTCTCAGCTCGAGCAACAGTTATTGGCGGATTTGGTTGACGCATCGCAGAATCCAGATGCCCGGGGAGGACGGGAAGCTGGTTGAGAGGCTTTATCGGCACGGCACCCGCACGGCTCTGCCGGAAGCCGGCTGGGCATTGCCGGATTTCGACGACAAGGCGTGGGTTCGAAAACACGGTCCGTTCTTCAGGTTTGCGGATGTTTGGGGCATGGCGGAACAGATCTACCCCGGCATGGCGCTTCTCTGCGCGCGTGGGCGGTTCGAGGTTACGGATCCGAATAATGTCAAAGATATGACGGTGTCGGTCGGGTATCGGGGCGGAGTGGTGGTGTATCTGAACGGGAAGGAAATCGCCAGGGGGCATGTTCCGGACCCTGAGAAGAAGGGACTGGAAGCGCCGGCGGAGGCGTATCCGGAAGAGGTCTACAGGACGGCCGACGGCAAGCTCCTGGATCGGTTGAACCTGCCGGATCCGAATAAAGACCCTGCGAATGCGGAAATCGTTAAGAAGTGGGAGCGGCGATTGAATGACATCAACATCCCTGCGAGCCTGTTGCGGAAGGGGACGAATGTGCTGGCGGTCGAGGTTCACCGCTCGGTGTTTCCGAAAGGCTGGGACAAGATGGCGAGAGAAGACCAGACGCCATTCATTCCATTCGGGCTGAGCGGCGTGGAACTGAAGGCATTCGGGGAAGGGATTGAGGCGAATGTCGGCAGGCCGAAGGGTGTCCATCTGTGGGCTTACGCTCCGTCGGAACGTCTCCTAGAGAAGGACTATTGCACGCCGAACGATCCTGGAATCATGGTTCTGAAGGTGGTTGGGGCAAAGAATGGCGCGTTTCCGGGGCACGCTGTGGTGAGTTCGACCGAGGCGATCAAGGGGTTGAAGGCGGAGGTCTCGGATTTGAGGGGGCCCGAGGTCATACCTGCGAAGGCGATCCAGGTGCGCTACCCTCTTGCGCAGAGCAGGAAGGGGTTGTGCATGAAGGGTCTCTGGGACTGGAACCTTGCTGGTTACCAAACCTTTGACATGCTGGAGGAGACGCCACCTGCGGAAGTCCCTATTCCTGAGAAGCCGAATCCGACCCAGACTAAGGACGGCATCTGTCAGCCGATCTGGCTGACAGTGAACGTTCCGAAAGACGCGAGGGCGGGCGAATACAGCGGGATGCTGACGGCGACGGTTGAGGGGGCGCCTGCGATGACACTGCCGATCAAGTTGAACGTGGCTGACTGGACGCTGCCGGATCCAAAGGATTTCCAGACCGAGGTCGGGTTCCACGAGTCATGGGAGACGGTGGCATTGCAGTATAAAGTGCCGCTGTGGTCGGAGAGGCACTGGGAATTGCTGGACAAGATCTTTATGTATATGGGCATGGTGGGGCAGGATCATGTGCACATCTATATGATTGCCAAGTCGCATGCGGGTAATTCCGAGAGCATGGTGCGGTGGGTGAAGAATGCGGACGGGAGTCTTACGCCCGATCTCAGTATTGCGGCGCGATACCTTGATCTTTATCTCAAGTACTGCGGCAAGCCAAAGGTGATTTGCGCCATACCCTGGGATATCTACAACGGCGGGAACAACAGGGGATTGACCAAAGCCCAATTTCCGCCGAAGATAACGATAATTGATCCGAAGACGGGGATGACCGAGGAGGGCGCGGCGCCGCATTACGGGACGCCGGAGGCGGTGCCGTTCTGGAAGCCGGTCTATGAGGGATTGCTGAAGATGCTGAAGGACCGCGGGCTGGACCCTGCGACGCTAATGCACGGAATCGCGGGCGATACGGGACCGAACGCGGCAGTTGTGGCGGACCTGAATACGGTCCTGCCTGGCGGAAAGTGGGTCTTTCAGAATCATGCGGGTCCGTGGGATCTGTGGGGCAAGAACGGAGAGTCAATCGGAGCGGCGGCACTGGTATATATTGGCAGCTGTAAGGATCCGGATGACGAATCCTACCGAGGGAAGAGATGGTACGGTTGGCAGCAGGAAATTAACCCGATTAACGGGAGGCCAAAGAACTACGTATTGTCTTGTTTCGGCCGGTTTACGTTTCCCCACTCTTGCCCTGCTGAACGGCGCACCCTGCTCGAGCAGTTTGTGGCGGGATCGCCGTGCCTCGGTGTGTCCAGGATAGGTTTTGACTTCTGGCCTGGCGTTGTGGCCGGCAGGCCGTACTCCATTGCGAGCAGGTACGATACCGGCCTTGGCTGGGGTTCCGCGGGAATAACCGCAGGAGAGTGGAGTTATGTTTCCCCTGGCAAGGACGGGCCGGTGTCGACGATCGTCTTTGAAATGCTTCGTGCCGGGGCGCAGGAGAGCGAAGCCAGAATCTTCCTGGAGAAGGCGCTGGTGGATCCGGCGAAGAGATCGAAGATCGGCGAGGACCTGGCCAAGCGCATACAAACGGAATTGGATGCGAGACAGAAGTTGATGGCCATTGTTGGCGGATACGGAAGAAACGAATCGTACTTCTCGTTCAACAGTTGGTGGTGGGAAGAGAGCACCGGACGGATCTATGAATATGCGGCTGAAGCGGCGATGAAGATCGGCAGCTGAGCCTGGCGAGTTGGTTCGGTTCGGCGGCAGGCGCCGTCGAACCGGGCTCTTGTTGCTGGCCGAAACACAGGAGAGAAACACATGAGGAGGCGTTCAGGCTGGAGATGAGCGGCGGGCAGCAGCCTGCCATTCAAGATGGGCGCATGCTCAGCCCGGCCGCCGAACGGAGAGCTTGCAGGGAGAGTCCAGAGCCATGACAACAGAGGAGAGAGCCATGAAGAGGAAAAGCCTGGCTGGCGTGCTGATGGCGATGGTGGCGGCCGCGACGAGCCTGGCCGCGGCCGAGCCGAACGCGGTCGTCGCCCCGGCGGGACAGAAGGCGATTCTGAGTCTCGACAAGAGCTACTGGCGGATGCATCTGACGCACAGGAAGCCGAAGGCATGGGTCGGTGGCGCAATCGTGGAACGGCTTCCGCAGACTCCCGTTGGGGGCCTTCCGATCAGCGGAGTTGAGACGGGGTTGCCCGCCGCGGGGTGGGAGCTTCCCGAATTCGATGACAGCGAGTGGATCAGGCGGAAAGGTCCCTTGTTCGGGGAGCCCGACATGTGTACGGCCAACATGTCGTTGGTGTGTCTCAGGGGGCGGTTTACGGTCAACGATCCGAAGGCAGTCGGAGATTTGACCGTATCGGTCGCTTATCGCGGCGGCGTGGTCGTGTATGTGAACGGGAAAGAGGTGGCGCGAGGGCATCTGGAGGACAAGGACAAGAAGGGGCTTGAGGCGCTGGCGGAAGATTATCCTGAAGAGTCGGCGGAAGACATGAAGGATCGCAATGCCCTGGCCAGGAGAATGACGCGAAGACTTGACGACGTCAAGGTGCCAGTCGCTCTGTTGAAGAAAGGCATGAATATTCTTGCCATTGAGAACCACAGGTCGGCGGTGCCCAAAGGGCGGCGCATGGAGCACAATACTTTGGACGCTATTACCCCCATAGGGCTTGTCGATGTCGTTCTGAAGGGCAGCGGGGACGGGATCGCGGCAAATATCGGGAGGCCGAAGGGTTTGGTTGCCTGGGCCGTCCCGGCCTGCGAGAGGGTTACCCAGAGGGATTACGGAACGACCGACGATCCCGGCCTGGCGACGGTCGAGATGGCGGGCGCGCGCAACGGGATATCGTGCGGTTACATCGGGGTGAGTTCCGACGAGGCCATCGCGGGCTTGAAGGCGGAGGCAAGCGATTTGAAGAGTTCCTCCGGCGCGATAGCCGCGAAGCAGATTGATATCCATTATCCGTTGCCCGACGGCAGGGGCGGACTGATGAGGGAGTTCGATCACTCGGATCAGAGGGTCAAGGCATTTTTCTCGTTGGATTCGACGCCCCCCGAATCGGCGCCGTTCTTCAAGGAAGAAGGCGGGTCCGTACAGACGATATGGGTGACTGTGCGTGTTCCGAAAGACGCCAGGCCCGGCGAATACAGCGGCAACGTAACGATAACAGCCAAGGGCGTTGCGCCGGTGAAAATGCCGGTGAAGCTGACTGTGGCGGACATGGTTTTGCCCGATCCCAGAGAGAATAACACGAACTTCGATCCGCAGGAATCCTGGGAGTCCGTTGCCATGCAGTACAAAGTGCCGCTGTGGTCGGAGAGGCATTGGCAGTTGCTGGACAAGGTGTTCGAGCTGATGGGCCGCGCGGGCGGCGACAGCGTCTATCTGCTTCTTGCCAGAAGGACGCATTTCGGGAATTCGGAGAGCATGGTGAGGTGGATCAGGAAGGAAGACGGCGGATACGCGCATGACTTCAGCGTGGCGGAGAAATACGTGGATCTGGCGATAAAGCACCTTGGCAAGCCGAGCACCGTGTGTCTCGTCGCATGGGACATTTGTGACGGCGCGGCATACGAAATGACCCCTAGAACCGAGAGATGGATCAAGCCGAAGACAGGAGTCAGAATTACCATTCTGGATCCGAAAACGGGGAAAACGGAGGAAGGCGAGGGTCCGCAGTTCGGGACGCCGGAGTCCCCGGAGTTCTGGAAGCCCGTGTATGACGGCATTGTGAAGCTTCTTAAGGCCAAAGGCATTCCCTCCGAGAACATTTTTCATGGCATAATCGGAGACTGCGTTCCGACTCCTCCGGTGCTGAGCGACATGTCGAAGTTGATGCCCGGCGCCAAATGGGTGACGCACAATCATCCGGGCTGTCGCGTCAACATCTGGGACTTCAAGGACGTCGCGGGAAGAGAGGCCTATGTATACGTCATGCGGCCGCGCAGTCCGAAGGATAACGATCGAAGACTCGAACGATTCCGTCATGGGTGGAAGAATGCCGCGAAGTATCGCTCCTCATGGTTCCCGAGGGACGTCGGCGGCCATTATGGACCTCAGATACAAACCAGAACCATGTTCGAGAAGACGCTGGTGACCGGATTGATGGGGCTAGGCAGGACGGGTTTCAACTTCTGGGATGTCACTCAGCATGCCCACCGCGGCTCATTTGGGGAGAAAACGTTATGCAATCGCTATCCCGAGAACGACTGGGGTCAGACAAGCATAATCATGGGCGGGGGGTTCTGGATTACGGCCGGCAAGGATGGGCCTGTTTCCACGTTGCCATATGAGAATCTGATCCTAGGCGCGCAGGAGAGCGAGGCGCGGATCCTGATAGAGAAGGCGCTGATCGATCCCGCCCAGAGGGCGAAGCTCGGCGAGGAATTCGCCAGGAAATGTCAGGAACTTCTGGATGAGAGGCAGGAGCAAATGGCGATCCGGTACGACGCTAGCTGCTGGTCGTTCAACTCCTGGTGGTGGGAGCGGAGCACTCTGAAGCTGTATAACCTGGCGGCTGAAGTGGCGAAGAAGATCGGCGGGTGAGCCTGGCGAGTTGGTTCGGTTCGGCGGCAGGCGCCGCCGAACCGGGGTCTTGTTGTTGGCCGAAAGACAGGAGAAAGGCGCATGAGGCGGCGTTCAGGCCTGACCTGGTGTGTGGCGGCAGTTCTTACCGGTCTTCTCCCGGCCTGCGGCGCCGAGAGCGGGGCTGTGACGCTTGATGCTCTGCCGAAGGAAGCCGGTATTTCGGCGAATTCCGTCGGATTATGCCTTGATCTCGGGTGCGGGGACGGGAAGCTTGCGCTTGAGCTTGCGCAGAAGACGAAGATGACCGTCTTTGCGCTGGCGAGGGACGAGAGCTCCTGCGGGAGAGCGCGCGAGGCCCTACACGCGGCTGGGGTCTACGGGACTAGGGTGACTGCAATGGCGGGTTCGCTCACGTCGCTTCCTTTTCCTGACCGGTACGCCAATCTCATAGTTACCGCCGAGTACGGTGAGGACCTGAACCTTAAGGAAGTGGCGCGAGTGCTGGGCCCGAACGGCGTGGCGGTAGTTGGCGGCGGGGGGGCGGATATCGGGAAACTCAGGAAAGCGCTTGATGACACGGGGATCAAGGATGCGAAGACGGTCGGTAATTTCGCTGTGATCAAGGGCCGGATGCCGGAGGGGCTGCATGGCTGGACCCATGTGACGCCCCGTCCGGACAATACCCTGACCACGCGCGACCCCGGCATCAGACCACCATTCAGGACGCACTGGCTATTGGACTACCCAAACAAGTTCGGGATGAGCGCGGCGATTTCTGGCGGGCGGGTGGTGTTCAGGCAGGAGACACAGTCGAAGATGTACGCATGGGATTTGTACAACGGGTCATTGTTGTGGGAACGCCAATGGGACAACAAGTTCAACAGAGTCAACCTTTGTGGATATGCGCACGTTGACGGAGTGTTCTATTCGGCGGAGGGAGACAGGATAGTGGCGCTCGATGCGGCGACCGGCCAGGACAAGAAGGAGTATCGGCTGAATGGGGAGGAGATCAAGGATTGGAAGTACCGGGTCGGCGACAAGACGGTTGACCTGAAGGGTCCGTTCTGGTGGCATCTGATGGTGGACGGCGGGCGAATGTACGTGATGGGGATGATGCCGACGGATAGGGCGAACAATCTTAGGAATACCGGGGATTTGCTTTGCTCTTTCGACCTGGCGAACGGGAAGTTGTTGTGGAAGTACCGGTCTGCGGCGCTCATTTGCGGGCAGTCGGTGGCGCTTGACGGGGGGAAGATATGCTTCATCACGTACACCAAGCCGGCTGGCGACGTTCTCCCTAACCCGAAGAACGGCTGCAAGGTCAACGCGATTGATGCCGCGACGGGCAAGGAGCTCTGGAGCGAGGAGCTGGGGGTGATTGTTCTTGGCAATCCTGAGACTCCCGTGGCCGGGTGCGTGGAAGGCAAGTATTACGTGTGGTCCTGGGTAAACAATGGAAAAAAAGGCACCAAGGTTATCGACATGGCGACTGGTAAGACGGTCCGCGAATACCCTGACGTCGCGTCGGGATCGGCTGGAGGGAGCACGGTTCTGATCCTCGGCGACAAGATGTACCACAACAACGGGCCGAAGAACGACATGCGAGGAGTGACGTATCGCTGTACGGATATGGCGACCGGCGCGCTGACCAACAGGTGGCTCGAGGGCGCGGTGTGGAAACGCGGCTGCGGGGCGGGGAATATCGGCCCCAAATACCTTTTCGGAGGCGGCGCCGGGATGAGCGCCGCAGATCTGGAGACCAGGCAGTCGTGGACCACGGATGCCTTCCGTAATAACTGCATCTTCGGGCCGTTTGTCGCGGACGGCATGGTTTTCCGCGTTCCAGCTTACTGTCAGTGCGCGTATGTGCAGCATGGGGTTATGGCTCTGGCGCCTGCGGGCGTCGGTTGGAAGGCGCCTGAAGCCGACAAGGGGCTGGAAACGCGCATATTGAAAGGGCCGGCGTTCAGCAGTGCAATCGTGAAGGACGACAGCACGGATTGGTCACACTACCGCGGCAATCCTGGACACACCGGCGAAGCCTCGACCCCGCCCAAATTGCCGTTCAAGCTGGCATGGGATCGGAAGTTGTCCGGCAAGCTCACGGCGCCTTCATGGGGAATGGGCATGGTGTTTGTCGGGTCAGGTGAGGGATTGGTGTGGGGCCTTGACCAGAAAGGTGGGGAGATCAAGTGGAAGTACGGCACCGGCGGTGGAATACGGGTGACTCCGGCATATGGGAGCGGACGTGTCTTGGTCGGGTCCGATGACGGCTGGGTCTACTGTCTTGACGCCAAGAGCGGGCAGTTGGCCTGGAAATTCAGAGCAGCGCCCGAAGAGCGGTACATCAACATGGATGGCAGAATGGTCTCGCAGTGGCCGTGCGTGGGTGGGGTTATCGTTGAGGGGACGACAGTGTACAGCATTGCCGGATACTTCTCCTATGACGGGACTTATCTGTATGCCCTGGATCTGGCGACTGGCAAGCCGGCCTGGGCCAAGAGGGTGGGCGATCATGAGAATCCGGCGGCGACCGGGGTGGGAGTCATGTCGCTTTGCGGGGACGCGTTGATTCTGCCGTTTTACAGGATGTATCTGGGCGAGCCGGTCAAGTCTGCGGCGCCCGAGTGGCGGACCGAGGGAACGGTTGCATTCCGGAAGACAGATGGCGAAAGGATGCCTTGGTATCAGAAGCCGGATGACCGGTATTACAACTTGGGGTCCGGGCTCGAAGCGATTGCCGATGGGGACCTCATGTTTCTGGGAGGTGATCGGCGCGGGGATGGGGTCAGACGCGAGTTCGTTCCCACGGATACCCGGACGGGCTGGGCGTGCAAGAATCCGTTCGTGTTTGGCGGAATTGCGCCGGCACTGGGCAAGAAGGTAGTGGTGGCCCGAGACGGGATATACGATCGGGCGAACCTCGAGAATGCGCTTAAGGACGCCACTTTCAAGAAGGGAACTGGACAGGGAATCAAGGTGTCCTCTTTGTGGCAGGGGAAGCCTTATTATTGCCTGACGGTGGCCGGAGACACGGTCGTGACGGGCGGCGGCAGCGCTGTGGTGGCCTATGAGGCCAAGGAGGACGGGAAGGAGCTGTGCCGCGCGAGCGTGCCCGGATCGATCGTGCGCAACGGCCTGGCAGTTGCTGATGGACGGGTCTTTGTGGTCATGGAGGGTGGCAGTGTGTGTTGCCTGAGCAAGGACTGATCTTGTTGCAGTCCCGTGTCAGAGTCGAGAAAGAGAGGATTCCACGATGCGCAACAGGAAGTTCGCGGAGCCGGTCAGTGTCGTGGTCGCTGTCGTGACAGCTCTGTCCCCGCCGCCGGCCCATGGGCTGATCAACCCGCGGTTCACCCCCATCCATCTCGTCAAGGCGGCCACTTGGGTCGCGGTGCTCGACCCCGAAGTCAAGGGCGCCCCCGATGTGGCGGTAACGCTGTCGGTGATCGAAACGCTCAAAGGGGAGGCGGCCAAGGAGGCCCATCTGAGTCTGCAAGACGCACCCCCGGACCAGAGGGACCAGGCTTTGAAGGCGCTGAAGCGCGCCAAGGAAGGCAAGGGGACTTGTCTGCTCTTCTCGGGTAAGAACGAGGCGGGCGACGAGGCCGGCTACGTGTTCGTGGACGGGCAATGGCTGAGCCTGCGGCGCGCCGGCGGGTCGAAGTTCGCGCTTGTCGGCGCGTCGAGCGAGATGCTGGCCACGTGGAACGGCGGCGCGGACATGTTGCTGCGCTGCGTGCGCTACATCCTTGCGCACCCGGACGAAGCGGAAGTGCCCTCGGCGGAAGGGATGAGTTGGCGCAGTTGTGTGAAGGCCGGACGCGTCTCGGGGACGCCAACGGCGATGACGGTGCCGGCGTTGGGAGGCGCGGCCGGGGTGACGTTCGTCCATATCGCCAGCGCCGATGGCGACGTGCTCCTGAAGGCCGAAAAGGGCAAGCAGCAGGTGACGGATGTCACCGGGTCCTTGAAGCTGACCGCCAAGTCCCAGAGCTGCATCTGGGGCTTCTTTTCGGGGACCGGGCGGCTGGACCTGCTGTCGTATGACGGCCGGGGATTGCTGCTCCTGGCGCAAGGGGATAACGGGGTGTTTCGCTCATCGGAAGTGAAGGCGGCCGTGCCGCCAGGAGTTGTCAACCTGTTGCGAGTGGACACGGATACGCCGGGAAAGCCGGGCGTGGCATTCGTGACGGACTCCGGTCTGACGGTGTGGAGATGCGACGGCCAGGGGGAGTTCGTCGTGGCGTACACGCGCGAGATTCCCGCCGACATGCTCAAGACGCTGGGCCAGCCTTCCCGGGCCGTGGTGGCCGACTTCGATGGCGACGGCTATGCCGACATCGTTCAGCCGTTCGAAAAGGACGGGATTCTCTATGCTGGGGGAAAGGACTTCCAACTGGCCGCGCCGCGGCTCTGTGGTGCAGCGGCCGCGAAGGGAACCGTGACAGCCCTGGGAGACTTCGACGCCGACGGGGCCATTGATCTGCTGATGTGTGGCCCGGGCGGCACCGCGGTCTATCAGAACACAGGGCAAGCCCGCTTCCGTGAAGTGCTGGAATTGTCTGGAGAGGTCTCCTACAAGCTGCCGACGCGCGGTTCCTGGTGCGATGTGGGAGACTTCAACAACGACGGTCGCGCGGACTTCGTCCTGGCGGACGAACAGGGCATGCCGATCTTCTACTTCAACCGCGGGTTTCGGAGCTTCGGGTATTGCGTCGGACTGTTCATGACGCTCAAAGAGCACGAGATGGACGCGCAAGCGGGCCAGAAAGCGGCCCTCCTGGCCGACCTGGACAGCGACGGCGCGCAGGACGCGGTTCTGGTCAAAGCCAACGGCGAGCTCTGGTGCCTCTACAACAGCGACGGCGAGAACAATCCGGTGAACGTCAGGGTCAGAGCGCCGGCATCCTCCTGCGGACCGGTGTGGGTCGAATGCCAGACGGCCACCCGGGGCCTCGGCCGACAGGTCGCGCAGGCGGGAGTCCGCGAGGCCCGCTTCGGCATCGCCGGCGGCGAACAAGGCGAGGTGAAGCTGAAGTGGCAGCTCCCCGGCCAAGCCGTGAAAACAAAGACGGTCGAGGTGGAAGACCGGCCGGTGGTCGTTGACCTGACCGCCGAACACTGAGGCTCTCAAGAGCGATGTTGCAGAGGTGGGAACGATGATGAAGAACCAACCACTGAAGGCCGAGTGAGTCGGAGGCAAGTGGTCCCAGGAGAAAGGAGTGACGATGATGGCTCTCTGGCCAAGGTGGGTGGTCTTTGCAGCGGTTGTGGGCGCGGCGGCGTCAGGTCTGGCTGCGCAGGCCGAGCCGGTGGCCGCGCAGACCACGGTCCTCAACACGGATAGCTACTGGCGGATGTTCCTCACCCACCGCAAGACGGTCGCGCGCACCGCCGAGGGCCAGTTGGAGGAGACGCGGTTCTCCAGGACATGGGGGGGCTGCCTGGTCAGCGGGGTTTCCACCCCCTTGCCGCCCGACGGCTGGAATGGGGCAGATTTCGACGACAGCACGTGGAAACGCACGCGCGGCCCGCTGCTGTCGCCCCCGGGCAAGGGATACGAAGAACTGGTCTTCTCGACGATGGCATTGATCTGCGCGCGGGCGCGGTTCGAGGTGACCGATCCCCAAAGCGTCGGCGACCTGACGCTGTCGCTGGCCTACCGCGGCGGCGTGGTGGCGTATCTCAACGGCAAGGAGGTGGCGCGCGGCCACCTGCCGGACCCGGACAAGAAGGGGCTAGAGGCGCTGGCGGAGGACTGCTCCATCGAGACCTTCGAGACCGTGGACGGCAAGCCGCTGCTCGAGGAGCACCGGAAGGACCCCCAGAACGCCGAGCGCCTCGACAAGCGCGTTCGCCACTTGACCGGGATCAAGATCCCGGCGGCTAGTCTCCGTCGTGGGACGAACGTGCTGGCGCTGGAACTCCACCGTTCGGCCTACCCAGCGGGCAAGAAGCAAGATGCCCTCCGCTGGGTCCCGATCGGGTTGGTGGATGTGGAGTTGCGGGCGACCGGAAGCGGCATCGTGCCCAATGTTGGGCGGCCCAAGGGGGTCCAGGTCTGGTCCCACAGCCCGTCCGACCGCGTCCTGCTCACCAGGGATTACGGCTCTGCCGAGGATCCCGGGCTTCGTGTCGTGAAGGTCTTCGGGGCGCGAAACGGCGCGTTCCCCGGGCAGATCGTGGTGAGCTCCACCGAAGCGATTCGCGGCCTCAAAGTCGAGCCCTCGGAACTCAAGGGGCCGGGCATCCTGCCCGCGAAGGCCATTCAGGTGCGTTACCCCCGGTCGGACAGCGAGGCCGGCGGACTGCGCATCTTTCAATTCTACCAGCGGGTGAAATCGTTCGACACGCTGGACGAGACCGCCCCGGCCGAGGTCGCCGTGCCAGAGAACGCCGAAGGGGTCGCCCAACCCATCTGGTTGACGGTCCACGTGCCCAGAGACGCCAAGCCGGGGCACTACACCGGGACCGTGACGGTGACGGTGGACGGCGCCGCCCCGGTCAGGATGCCGCTGGAGTTGCGTGTGGCGGACTGGACGCTCCCGGAGCCCAAGGACTTCCAGACGGAGGTGGGCTTCTTCGAGTCCCCCGAATCCGTGGCAATGAAGTACGGGCTGGAGTTCTGGTCCGAGCAACACTGGCAGATGCTCGACAAGGTGTTTGCCATGATGGCCCTGGTGGGCGCCGACCACGTCTACATCCCCTTGATCCGGCGAACGCACTTCGGCAACGCGCAGAGCATGGTGCGCTGGATCAGGACCGAAGGCGGGGGCTACGCCCACGACTTCAGCATCGTGGAGAAGTACCTGGACCTGGCGATCAAGCACCTCGGCAAGCCGAAGGTGGTGTGTGTGGTGGCCTGGGACCTCTCGGATGGTTCCCGCTACGAAGCCACCCCCGATCCGAAGAAATGGCGCATGCCGGACCACGGCGTGCGGATCACGGTGCTCGACCCGAACAGCGGCAAGTTGGAGGAGGCCGAAGGGCCCAAGTACGGCACGCCCGAGGCGCGCCCATTCTGGAAGCCGGTATACGACGGACTGGTCAAGATCATGAAAGACCGCGACTTGGACTTGTCCACCCTGATGAACGGCATCGTAGGAGACTGTGTGCCCAACCAGGAGATCTGGGACGACCTTCACGCGGTGGCGCCGGGCCTCAAATGGGTCTCGCACAACCACCCGGGGGCGCGCTGGGTCCTGTACGACAAGAAGAGAGAGGAGTGGTGTGGGCATGCGGCCTATGTCTACACCCCTGCGGTCATTGACCCGGACGAGAAGAGGTTCTACGGCTGGCAGGCCACGAAGATGCGATTGTGCGCCTTCCCGCGGTGGGTCTTTGACTGGAGCTGCCCGGCCACGTACCGCGTGCTCCTGGAGGAGAACCTCGTCGTGGGGCTGATGGGGGTGGCGCGCACGGGCTTTGATTTCTGGCAAGTCATCCCTCACGCGGGAAAGGCATTCGGAAGGGGAACGCTGTGCAACCGGTATCCGGAGAACGACTGGACGCAGACGAGCGTCTGCGCCGGGGCCGCACAGTGGGTCACTCCGGGCCAAGACGGGCCGCTATCAACGATGCGGATGGAGATGTTCCGCTCCGGCGCCCAGGAATGTGAGGCCCGCATCCTGATCGAGAAGGCCCTGGTGGACCCGGCGACCAGGGCCAAGCTGGGCGAAGACCTCGCCACCCGGGCCCAGCAGCTCCTCGACCAACGCCAGCGGCTCATCGCCATCCTGCGCGACGAGTCGTTCTGGTCCCTTCCAGGACTGCGCTGGGAGGAGGACTCAGGCGAGCTCTACCGCCTAGCCGCCGAGGTGGCGAAGAAGCTGGCAGATTGAGCTGGCGCGACAAGCCGCGCGCCAAGAAGCAACCGACCCTTTGTCAGGAGGAGACGCAATGATGGCAATTCTGTTATTCACGGCGGCTGCACTCGCGCCTGGCGCGGCAGCCACCGAGCCGCCAGCCGCCCCGGAGTACCCACGCGAGGAAATCCACGACACCTTCGTGGGACCCGATGAGGTGGTGGCCAACCTGCGCATCGCCAACTGCCGGTGGCCCGACTGCTACAGCAACGAGTCGGCCATCCGCGACATCTTCCGCCTTGAGGGCGTCAGCGATGCGGCCACCGCACGCCTTGCGCCCAACGTGAGCCTGGGACAGGCCCAGGCCCTCGCCCTCCTCAAGTGGGTGTGCATCCTCGTCTCCACCAAGGGCGGGGGATACGTCTACGAGACCGACAAGGCCGGCCGCGACGTCTACGTCTACGACCCGCACAAGATTCTCACGGCCTACGGGCATCATTACTGCGACGGCATCGGCTGGGTGCTCGTGCAACTGTGGCGGGCCAGCGGCCAGATGGGCCTCGACCATTGCCGCCACGACCACAGCTTCCCCTCGCTGCGCTACCGCGACGCCGATGGGCACAGCCGCTACCACGACCTCGAGCCCGAGTTCCGCGCCTACTACTGGGACGAAACCCGCGGCATCATCGGCACCGCCAACATGCCACTCCTGCGCGGCCACGTGCACCGCCACCTCGTCCAACCCCAACACGTCCACACGCTTCGCATGGGCCTGCGCCCAGGCGAAACACGCCACCTGCTCTGGGACAACCAGGGCTATGTCATCCAGCCCGGCAAGCAACACAAGAAGATCGTGCTCGGGCCAGAATTTGCCTACAAGCCCGGGCGGACCGATGGCGTCTACGGCGCCGTGGGACAGGAGACGCAGGTCTTCGCTCCCAGTCTGGAACCCGCCCGCTACCGCGCATCCGCCTTCGAAGTCGAGAACCTTGCTTGCGCTGAGGCGCCAAAGAACGGCGTCCGCCTCCACCCCGCCGAGAAGGGCAAGACTGCCTCCGTGACCTATCGCCTCGCATCGCCCTTCGTGGCCGTGGACGGCACAGTCGAGGCCCGACTTGCCAAGGGGCAGGATGCCGACCTGTGCCGCCTGATGCTCTCGCGCGACGATGGGAAATCCTGGCACCAGATCGCCGCCCTCGACAGGGTGGGCGCCGAGACGGTCAAGGCCAACATCGGCCTCGAAGCAAGGGCCAACGACCGGCCCCACGTCTTCACGGCCTACGACTTCCTCCTCAAGGCCGAGTTCTCCACCCAGGCCGACCCGCGCGCCGTGGGCCTCGGCGACGTGCGCGTGACCGTCCACCGACAGCTCAGCAAGCGGGCGCTGCCCAACCTCTTGCCCGGCGAAAACGTCTTCCGCGTCACCGCCGACAAGCTAGCCGAGGGCCACTCCATTCGACTGGAGATCGCCTACTCAGTCGGGGGAGAGGACAAGTCCGTGCACCACACAATCACCTCCCTGCCCTTCCACTTCGCCATAGACACCGGGGACGTCCAGGAGAAGTGGCCCAAGAACTTCGACGAGGCGTTCAACATCGGACAGATACGCATGAAGTCCATCACCCTCCAGGTCGTGGATGCCCCTGCGAACGTCCCGCCCTCCGCCTCGCTGCCGGCCGAGGCGAGCGAGGCCAAGTTCCGGCTGGCTTACCCGCATCCGGCCCCGGACTTCCTCAGCAAGTGGCCCGTCAAGCAGCCCGAACAAGACATCATGCAGACCTGCGGCTTCTTCCCCCAGTCGAGGGAGGTCAAGCGCGACAAGGCAGCCATGCAGGCTCTGATCGCCAAGCTCAGGACCGGCCAAGGCGTCGAGCCCTGGGTGGCGGCGGAGGACCTCGGGGCGTATCCCGAGGCGATGGACGCTCTGCTCGAGGCGCTGCCCAATGCCGACATTGACCTGCTGCTCCACCTGTGCAAGGCGTTCGCGCAGATCAGGGACAAGCGCGCCGCCGCCCCGCTGCTGAAGCTCTGGGGCGAATGGGACCGGCACATGCCCGGCTCGCGCTACATCCCCGACGTGCTGGCCGCCCTCGGCGACCGCAGCGTGGTGCCTGAACTCGTCAAGCCCCTGCGGAAAATGCGGTTTGACATGCGCTTCCACGTCATCCACGCCCTGGGCGTGCTTGGCGGCGACGAGGCCCAGGCCGCGCTCAAGGAGCTGGCTGAGAACGACCCATTCCCAGCCAACCGCGAACTGGCCCAGGAAATGCTGGCCAAAATGGCGAAGAACCCTGCGCAATAGCACACGAGAGGAAAGCATGAAGACACATCGCCTTGCGGCCATGTTAGGCGCGCCCCTCCTGGCTGGCGCGATAGTGGCCGCGGCCGCCAACGCTCCGCCAGCCCCGGCCGGGCCGACGGTTGTCCTGAACACCAGCAGCTACTGGCGGATGTTCCTCACCCACCGCAAGGCACTCGTGTGGGTCGGGGACGAGTTGAGGGAGAAGTGCCTCAAGAAAGACACGTCGGACTACCCGACCAAAGGCATCTGCACGCCGCCGCCGCCCGTAAACTGGGCCGCAGCAGACTTCGACGACGGCGCCTGGCTCCGCGAGCGCGGGCCGCTCTTCCGCGTCAGCGAGAAATATGCCGAGTGGGTCTACCCTTCGATGGCGCTGATATGCCTGCGGGGCCGGTTCGTAGTGGCCGACCCCAAGAGCGTAGGCGACATGACGCTTTCGCTGGCCTACCGCGGCGGCGTGGTGGTTTACATCAACGGCCGGGAGGTTGCCCGCGGCCACCTTCCGGACAAAGAAGGCAAGGGGCTCGAAGCCCTGGCCGAAGACTATCCACCCGAAACCAACATGACCACCGATGGCAAACCCTTGCTCGAGGAGCACAGAAAGGACCCCCAGAACGCCGAGCATCTGGAGAAGCGGGTGCGCCGGCTGGCCAACGTCACGATACCGGCCAACCACCTTCGCCAGGGCACGAACGTGCTGGCGATCGAGATTCATCGCTCGGCGCTCCCCCGCGACGCCGAGAAGTTCCGCACCATCTTCGGCTCGCTCGCGTGGACTCCGATCGGACTGGTCAATGTGGAACTAAAGGCCACGGGGGCTGGGGTCAGCCCCAGTATTGCCAGGCCGGCCGGCGTCCAGGTCTGGGCCCAAACGCCCTCCCAGCGACTCTACGATGGCGACTACTGCACGCCCGAGGACCGCGCGCTGGGGGTCGTCAGAGTTCTGGGTGCCCGCAACGGGGCCTTCCCCGGACAGATAGTGGTCAGTTCATCCCAGGCAATACTAGGGCTGAAGGCCGAGTGCTCGGACCTGACGGGGCCAGACACCATCCCAGCAAAGGCCATCCAGGTGCGCTTCCCGGTGCAGGACGGCCTCGGCGGCGGCATGCGCATCTACGACCAGAACCACGAGAAGACCTTCGATACCCTGGAGGACACCGCCCCCAGCGAATTGCCCGTCCCGAAGGGCGCAGACGGCACAATTCAGCCGGTCTGGCTCACCGTGAACGTGCCCAGGGACGCCAAGCCAGGAGAGTACAAGGGCACGGTCACGGTGGCAGTGGAGGGAACGGCCCCAGTGCAGATGCCGCTGGAGGTCAGCGTGGCGGATTGGACGCTCCCCGACCCGAAGGACTTCCAGACAGAAGTCGGCCTGGTCGAGTCGCCCGAATCCGTCGCACTGAAGTACGGCGTCGAACTCTGGTCCGAGAAGCACTGGCAACTCCTCGACCGTGTCTTCAGCCTGATGGCACTGGTCGGCGCCGACCACGTCCACATCCTTCTTCAGCGCCGGCTGCACTTCGGCAACTCGCAGAGCATGGTGCGATGGATCAAGAAGAACGACGGCGGCTACACCCACGACTTCGGCATCGTCGAGAGGTATCTCGACCTGGCGATCGAGCACTTGGGCAAACCGGCCGTCGTGTGCGTGGTGGCCTGGGACTTCGCCGACGGGCTGCGGCCGCCGGGCCGCCAGCGGGCAGAGCGCGGTGTGCGCTTCACCGTCCTCGATCCTAAGACGGGCAAACTCGAGGATGCCGAAGGCCCCAGGTTCGGCACGCCGGAGTCGCGCGAGTTCTGGAAGCCGGTCTTCGACGGACTGCGGAAGATCATGGCGGCCCGTGGGCTCGAGCAGGCCATGATGCACGGCATCCTGGGCGACGCTGTGCCCTCCAAAGAGGCCTGGGACGACCTGAGCGCGGTGGCGCCCGGCGTCAGGTGGGTGTGTCAGAACCACCCCGGGCCAGAGCGGGTGCTCCACGGTGTGCCAAAGGACCAGTACCTGGGTTGCCAGGCCCATGTCTACATCGGGCTCAACGTCCCCAACCCCGACGGCCCGGACAAGCGGGCCTATGGCTGGCAGGCCCCCCACCGAATGGCGGGGTTCCCGCGGGACCTCTGGCACCACACCTGCCCTGCCCACTGGCGCGTGCTCCTGGAGAAGCACCTGACCAAAGGGTTCCTCGGAATCGCCCGATCCGGCGCCGACTGGTTCGAAATCCCACGCGAGGTCCTCAAGCGCGAGGGATACACCGAGTTCGGAGGCCTGACCCTCTGCAACCGTTATCCCGAGAACAACTGGGCTCAGACCAGCGTCACCGTCGCCAGCGCCAGGTGGATGACCGCTGGCAAGGACGGGCCACTCTCCACCATGCGGCTCGAGCTCTGCCGAACCGGCGCCCAGGAGTGCGAGGCCCGAATCTTCATCGAAAGGGCGCTGGTAGACGCTGAGAAGAGGGCAAGGCTCGGCGACGACCTGGCGAAGCGCTGCCAGGAACTCCTCGACGAGCGACAGCGAGCCATCGGCATCGCGCTCGACGAAACCTTCTGGTCCTTTAGCGGCTGGCGCTGGGAGGAAACCACGGGCGAGCTCTATCGCCTGGCTGCTGAAGCGGCGAAGAAACTGGGCGGATGACCACAGAGCCGGCCGTTGCAACCACACCAGTCTGCCAAAGCCAACGTGTCTTTACCTCGGAAAGGAGCATTGGATGAACGCTGCGCTGAGGGTGCTTGCTGCGATGGCCCTGGTCGCATTCCTGAGTCCGCCCGTGTGGGCAGCGGCAGCCCAGGAGAAGCCGACGCCCCAAGGCGAGTTGGCCAGACTGGCCATCCTTGGGACCGGCGCTCCTGCCAACACCGTGGCACTCTTCGGCCACGGATTCCCGAAGGGCGCGCTGAGGCCGACGCACTTCGTCGTGATGCAGCAGGCAGACAACCAGACACCGCTCCCCACCCAGGTGAATGCGGTGACGAGTTGGGCCGATGGCAGCGTGAAGGTGGCCCTCCTGGCTGTCGAGGCGCCGGCGCTCGACAAGGGCGCCGCTCTCGAATGCGTCCTCGTGAAGGTCCCCCAGGCCGAAGCGAGCGCGCCGCTGGACCTCGCCACGCTGCTGAAGGGCCGCACAGCGACACTCACAATCCGGCCAAAGGAGGGCCAGCCGTGGACCTTCGACCCTCTGGCCGCCGCTAAGCAGAGCAAAGACCTCTGGCACGCCGGCCCCCTGGCAGTCTCCACCCGCGTCGAGGCAAAGATACCCCCCGAGCACCTCGGGGGCGTCACTTCGGCGCGCCTGGTGGCCGATGTGATTGCGACCAAGGATGGGATTCTGGAGATTGACTGGCGGCTGGCCAACGACGCGATCCGTAAGGTCGGCGGTGGACCGGCCACGTACGCCTATGAGGTAAACATTGACGGGCAACAGGTCTACAGCCAGGCCGAAGCCACCCAAGTTCAGTACACCGCCTGGGTGCGGCGGCGGGGCCGCGTTGCTGCGGGTGAAATGCCCGAACGCCCCCTCATTCGCCCGGACTACGACCTGCTGGTTCGCGGCGGATTCACCCTGCCCTGGGACCGCGCGCTCCCGCCGGCCGCGAGCACCTACAAGCGTTATGTGCAAGACGTCATTGAGGCCTGGACGCCGAAGGCGAACGACGCCTACCCGGCCTGGGGCATCAACCGCCAGGCCACGCAGGTGGGCGGGCGGCAGGAGATCGGCTATCGCACCTACGCCGGCATGCTCTGGCTCAAGAGCGGTGACCCCGCCGCACAGGCCCTGGCGCAGCGGCAGCTGGAGGTCGGAATGTCCCGCCCACAGAACTTCTGGGACGAAGAGCGCCACACCTGGATGACCGTCGAGGATTGGCCCAGGTTCACCTCCGGCGCCCAGTGGACGATCACCTGCCCTATCGAGGTGCCGCGCGAGCAGGCCACCGGCTTCCCCGCCGATCAGAAGGTGACGGCCAACAGCAAGGAACACGTAACGGTGGATCACGCCCACAATGCCGACTACTGGAGCGTGGTGGCCCTCCTCTCGGGCAGGCGGATGGCCTTCGACGGCATGGCCATGAACGCCGCCTGGGAGCCTATTGACCAGAACGTGAGGCACCAGAAGATGGTGGACGGCAAGCCTGTTTCCGGGCCGCCGGACCACACGACCGGCCTCCGCTGGGCGCCCGGCGTGGGCGCTACGCAGGTGCGAAGCTATGCATGGGCCCTCCGCGGCGTGTCGCTCGCTGCCGCACTCCTGCCCGACAACTTTCCGCGCCGGGATTACTATAACCGCAACGCCCTGGCCTACATCAACTCCTATGGCGTGAACCTCCCGGCACTCAAGGCCGAGCGCGGCGAGCTGGCCGGCTGGGTAGCACACACCAACAGCCGGCGCCACACGTCGGGCTACATGAACAGTTTCGTCATCTACGCCATCCTGGACGCCCTCAACCTCGACGTAGCCGGCGAGCACGGCCAACACCTCCTGGAATACTTCGCCAGCTTCCGCGTGAACGCCTTCAACACGCCCGACTTCAACTGGCGCAACGCCGCAAGCGGCAGGGACATCTTTATCGGCGACGGCACGAACCTCTTCACCACCTGGGCGCAGGTGCAGGCCGCACACAAGGAGGCGCACGAAAAGGACCCGCGATGGTTCTCCGATACTGCACCCGACTGGCCGGGCAACATGCACATCGGCGATTGGCAGCGAAACGTCCTGGCCGGGCTGTCCCTCCTCCGCGATGCATCTCTGCCATTGGAGATGCGGGCCAAGGCCGCCGACGGCATGGTCCTCTTCCGCTCCGAGCGCCAGCACGGCCCCGAAGGAATGCCCCGCATCACCCCCGAAGCCTTCTTCGGCGACTTCGAGAACCTCAACAGCCTCTGCCCCCACGGCTCCACCTGGCGCTGGGACGTGTCGCCGGTCGTCCGCAGCAATCAGGCATTCAAGGTTTCCGCCGATGCCGCCCCGGGCACCCTCGTCGGCCTGGTCATCACCGATGGCGGCCTGCCGCGGGCCTCCAAGCCCGAAGGCACCGACTCCTTCGTCATCGTCAGCCAGCCCGAGGGCAAACCCTTTGCCATCTCCCACGGTGGCGCCCTCAGGGTGGCCGGCAAGCTTGCCCCCGGCACCGTCACCATCCAGGTCTACGCCACCGCCTACGACAACAAGGGCACCGAGCACCGCGGCCCCACTGTCGAGGTGAGGATTGACTGCGAGGGGGAGAAGTCCTGATGCAACTGCGCGGTCTCGAGCTCAGCGCGGCACACGAATGGCTGGCTCACGACCCCTTCGGCAGGCCCAAGCCGGCCGATGTGCCGGCCGTTGGGGCAGCCATCACCGACGCCCAGGGGCGCGTAACCTTGCGCGCCGCCCGCAACGGATACGTCTCCTTCCGTCTCCTCGTCCGCGGCAGAGGCGAGTTCCGACTCTCCGCCTCCGCCACGGGGGGCCTCGAGGCCGACCTCTACAAGGCCTGGTTCCACCGCATGCACGCCGAGGCCGGCCAGCAGCCCGACTGGTGGCCCGACGCCCTGGTGCCGGTCAACCCGACGGCGCTCCACCGCCTCCCCGACCCCGACAACCGCATCAAGGGGCAGAACACCCAGGAGTTCTGGGTGGACATCTTTGTGCCGCCGGACGCGGAGCCAGGCGTCCACACTGTCCTGCTCCGCCTGGCCGCCAGGGGACGCGAGGCCGCCCTGGCCGCGCGCGTCGAAGTCCTCGACCACACCATCCCCGACGAGCCGCGCGTGACGATGGACTACAATTCCTACGGCTGCCGCTGGCTGGCCGACCTGTATCCCAACACCCTCGCCCGCGCGCGCTCCGAAAAGCGGGCCTGGCATGCCCGCATCGAGCTCCTCCACCACTACCACCGCATCGTCCGCGAGCACTGCGGCCTCTTCCACAACCTCGGCTACGGCCACTCAGGGGCCTTCGATCCCATCTATGGCCCCCGGATTGAAGGGCGTGGACGAACCCTACAACTCACCGCCTGGGACCGCTTCGACCGCCACTACGGCCCGCTCCTCGACGGACGCGCCTTCGCCCAGGCCGCGCCCGCCCTCCCACCTCCCAGGCGCGCGCCCGCGCCCATCTGGGGCGTCTACACCCCCATCAACCCCGACTGGCCCGCCTCGTATCTCTGGTGGGGACAGCAGGGCTACGAGGTGGAATTCACACGCGGCGTCGCCCAGTTCGATCACCACCTGCGCCAGAACGGCTGGACCAGCTCCTTCATCGAGCTCTTCTTCAATCACAAGAAGCGCTACCGCTGGTTCGAGTGGGATGGCGACGAACCGAAGCACCTCAAAGACCTGGCATATCACCAGGAGATGATCCGCCTCTGGGAGGCAGCCACAGCCGGCTCCCCGGTCAAGTGGGTCTACCGCTCGGACGCGAGCTGGCAGATGAAGAACCAGTTCCAGCTCCTCGGCGGGCACCGCAACTTCTGGGTCTGCGGCGGCTTCGTCAAGTGGTTCTCCGCCGAGCTGGCCAGGGTCCTTGCCCGCGGCGAAATCGTCTGGTGGTACAACGGCACCCCACCCGTCCAGGCCCCATCCAGCGCCATCCTCGCGCTCGTCTACGAAACCTGGGGGCGCAGGATGCATGGCAACTGCCAGTGGCTCACCGTCCAGCCCGGCCCAGACCCCTGGTTCGACTGCGACGGGGCCAGCACCGGCGCCATCTACCCCGGCGAGCGCTTCGGAATCCCTGGGCCGATCCCCTCCATCAGAGCCAAGGTGCTCCGAAACGGCATCCAGGACATCGATCTTCTCCACCACGACGCCCAGGCCCGAGAGGAGCTAACCCCCCGCGTGCCCATCCCCCTCTGGCAGACCCCGCCCCGCGCCGCGCGCGAGCTCCCGCCCGAAGACTGGGACAGCTATAACCTCAGCGCCGAACACGAACCCGTCCCCCAGGAGAACGCGGCGCTCGACCCCTTCTGGTGGCAGCCCATTCGGGACCGCGCCCTCGCCTCGGAGGACAGGCCGTGAAGCAGCGCGACAGAAGAACGAAGAAGATGATTGCCGCGCTCCGAGAACTCGCCCGCATCGCCGAAATCATGATTGATGGAGAAGAAGCCGCCAACATCATCACCGAGCGGGCCTGGCAACACGTCGCCCGGCCAGACCCCAACCACCCGTTCCTTGCCGGCGACTACTACGACGTGGATTTCGCCCCCTTCCTCCGCCTGAAGAAGACCCTGATGCGGCTGGAGAAGCTCGTCCTCTTCCCCTGCGACGCCACGGCCTGGCTGAAAGTGCGCGGCGCCGAGAGCGAGGTCACCCCCGTCGTCCACAATGGCACGCTCAGCCGTTGGTACAGCTTCGGGCTCTCCAGCCTCCCCGCCCCTGCCGAGTTCGCTACGTGCCTGGCCCGGGGCGAGATCGTTGCCCTCGAGCCCGACGCCGCTCACGAGATGGTCACGGTCCTGGCCCCCATGCGCGACAGCTTGGGCGATGTCGTCGGCGCCATCGAGTTCTCCGCCAGGCCCCCCTCCGCCCGCAAATCCCCGCCCGCCTGGAGCTGACCACGTACTATCCGAATACTCGTCTGCGATCTGTAAGGTTGCAGTTCTGCGTTCGAGTCCTCGGAGAGCGCCAGTCAACTGGCATGGAGTAGCGGATGAGAGAGCCGTACGGTGAAGGCCTAGCGAGCCACACCGGCCCCAGCCGTGCGCCCGTGCCCGCAAGGGCAGGGGCGAAGCGTCGGCCAATGGGGACGTGCAGGCAGGGTATTGAGCCGCGAAACCGAACTCAGCCCGGAGTGCCGACGCGCTCGAGGATGTCGGAAGGCTACCCCAGCCACGCCGCTAGCGCGAGGCGTGGTTGGACTCCGCGCGGTCAGAGACCCCAGGCATGCACGGACGCTTCATGCGCAGGAACTGGGGATCCCACGTCCGGCCTCGCACCGATGGCCGCGAGGCCCGCACCGTGAACCCTATGGGGGCAAGGCGGTGATGGACGGGCGTGGGAAGTCGGACAGCCCCACAGTACCTACGACGCCTCTGAACAAAGGCGGCGGTGCGCCGTCGCCGGCGGAGGAGGCCGAGGGAAGGGGGTTGGCCAAGGGGTATCTGGGCCAGCAAAGCAAGCCCCGGACGCAGTGTCGGACGGGGGCCGATATGGCGCGCCCTACACGGGCACGAAGCGGGAAACCGCGGACACGGCCAAGGGATGGCGCCTGCGTCGGCTCCGACGGCTTGTCCCCTGCGCTGGACCGGATACGGCAGGCAGCGGTCAAGGACAGGGAGCAGCGGTTCTCCGCTCTGTGGCACCACGTCTATGACGTTGGCCGGCTCCGTGAGGAGTACTACAACCTCAAGCCGCATGCGGCACCGGGGGCGGACGGCGAGACGTGGCAGGAGTATGGGGAGCACTTGGATGTGAACGTCGGTTGAAAAGCGCGGCAGGTGGACGGGCGAAAAGCGCGGCGCCCAGCCTATAGATACCCCGTCTGCCGACGGGTGTCAAGTGCTCCTACGTTTCGGTCTCGTTCGGTCTCG
>Ga0101944_10001776_pt1 | contig 40900 bp, 29 predicted proteins | sample DewCreD2012metaG_FD_75245 | JGI IMG/M metagenome (GOLD analysis project Ga0101944, IMG submission 75245) | Hot spring sediment bacterial and archeal communities from British Columbia, Canada, to study Microbial Dark Matter (Phase II) - Dewar... ... | reverse complement strand
CGGAGGACGGCACCCTGACACCGCTGCCCAAGCAGAACATCGACACCGGGATGGGCCTCGAGCGCATCGCCGCGATCCTGCAGGGCGTCCACTCGAACTTCGAGACCGACATCCTCCGGGGCCTCATGGCGCTCGCCGAGGAGATATCGGGCGTCGGTTACGGCGATGGCGGCCGGAACGACACCTCGCTGCGGATCATCGCCGATCATGCGCGCGCCGTCTCGTTCATGGTCGCGGACGGGATCCTCCCCTCGAACGAGGGGCGCGGGTACGTGCTGCGTCGGCTGCTGCGTCGTGCGGTGCGCCACGGGCGTCTGCTGGGCGTGGAGGACGCGGACACCGTCGAGGACATCGAATGGCTCAGCGGCAAGATCGTCCGGCTGCGCGTCTTCAATGACGACCTGGGTCTGATGAACCGTTCCGTGCAGGAACTGGGCGGCGACATTCTCGTGGTCAGCCAGTTCACTCTCTTTGCGAGCACGAAGAAGGGCAACCGACCTTCCTACAGCCGCGCGTCCCGGCCGGAGGTCGCAGTGCCGCTTTACCAATCCTTTGTGCGCAAGCTGGGGGAAGACCTGGGCCGTCCGGTGTTCACCGGCGAATTTGGCGCGGACATGAAGGTTGCGTTGGTGAACGACGGCCCCGTGACCATCGTGATTGACACCAAGGCCAGGGAGTGACCGGCGAAGGCCCGTCCCGGAACTTCAGCGGGACGATTTCCGCTCGTGCTCGTGCTCGTGCCCGTCCTCGTCCCTCGTGCTCGATTCGCGGCTCGTTGGTTCGAGCACGAGGACGAGGGACGAGGACGCGTTCCAACCCGCTCTGGCTCTGGCTCAAGGGCCGCGCCTGAAGGCGTCCCGCAGTCGGCCGCGCTCCGTGCGGATGACCACCCCCGGACCGAGGTTGTGCCGGGCAAACCAACCCTGGCGCATTTCCAGCACGTATTGCACCTGGTCGGTGGCGGCCTCAACCGGCGTTTCGTCCAGCGGCTGCAGGTCGTGGATTTCCAGAATGACGCCTTCGGGATCAATGTAGGCCACGGAGAGCGGGATGAGGGTGTTCTTGACGAGCTGCTGGGTGATGGAGCTGCCGCCCTGGACCGACCCGCCCTGCAGGTTCGAGATCAGGGCGCGCGCGATGCCGACCGGGTCGTAGCCGGGGTTGGTGAAGAAGCTGCTGTCCTCCAACGCCACCGTGGCGCTGATGACCTCCGGCGGCAGGGCGTTGTAATAGAGGTATTGCCGGTCGCCGCCGCGCGGGTCAATGACCTCCAGCAGCAGGTGCTGGCCGGTGCGGTCGTACAGGCGCGTGGTCTGGAAGAATTCGGGATTGTCCGGGCTGAAGGCGGCCTGGAGCGCGTCGGCCGAGGGCAGGTCGCGGGTGAAGAAGGCGTAGGCCGCGGCCAGGACGGCGGCGGCGGCGACCACCGCCAGGGCGGCGGCGGCGGCCAGCGACGCCGTCAGGCCGGCCAGGACGCGCAGCGTGCGCTGGGTCCCGCGCTGGGCGCGCAGCCGGCGCAGTTGGCGGCGGCGGATGAGGTCGGCGGCGGTCGGCATACGCCGTGACCTTAGCCCAGGGCGCCCGCCGTGTCAAATGCCGGCGTCGAGCAGTTTCAGGAACGCGTCCACCACCCGGGGGTCGAAGTGGGAGCCGGACAGCAGACGGATATGGTCGACGACCTTCTCCGACGGCCAACCCTCCCGGTACGGGCGCTCGGAGCGCAGCGCGTCCCAGACGTCGACGACGGCGAAGAGGCGGGCGGCCAGCGGGATGGCCTCGTCCTGCAGCCCGCGCGGGTAGCCGGTGCCGTCCCATTTTTCGTGGTGGCAATAGGGGATGTCGATGGCCGGGTACAGGAACGGAATGGCCGAGATGATTTCGTAGGCGTAGGTGGGGTGTTTGCGCATGACGGCCATCTCGTCCGCGCTCAGCGGGCCGGGCTTGCGCAGGATGTCGTCCGGGATGCCGATCTTGCCGATGTCGTGCAGCAGCGCGCCGCGGCGCAGGTGGACCAGGTCGGCCTCCGGCACGCCCCACTGGCGCGCCAGCTTCACGGTCACCTCGGTCACGCGGCGGGTATGGCCCTCGGTCTCCTTGTCGCGCAGTTCTAGGGCGACGGCCAGGCCCTCCAGGGTGGCGTCGTAGGCCTCGGTCAGTTGAGTGTGCGATTGCTGCAGCTCTTCGAACAGCCGCGCCTTGGCGAGCGCCAGGGCCAGTGGCCCGGCGGCGCGCTCGGCCAGGGCGATCTCCTCCGGCGGGAAGTGGTGCGGCTGGTCGTACGCGACCAGGGCGGCGCCCAGCTTGCGGTCGCCGGCCGTCAGCGGCATGGCCAGCATGGACCGGATGGGGAAGCGGGCGGCCACCGACGGGCTGAGCCACGGCGAGTTGAAGACGTCCGGCACGACCAGGGTGCGCCCGGCCCGCAGCACGGCTTCGGTCACGGTGTTCTCACCCGGCTCGGGGGTGATGGTGGGATAGATCTCGCGCAACGGCCCGTACGCGGCGGTCGGGACGGGGCGCTGGCGGGCCTCATCCCAGAAGGTGATGAAGCAGCTGTCGGCCCGCGTCAGCTCGCCGAGCTGGTCGGCCAGCATCTGGGCCGTGGACCGGAAATCCAGGGCGCTGGCCGCCTGGCGCGCCAGGTCGTTGAGCAACGCGCCGGCGCGCACCTCGGCCGCCGCGCGCCGGGTCTCGGTGATGTCGACGAGCATGGCGCGCGTCCCGACGACCTGGCCCTTCAGGTCGATCTCGGGCACGGCGCGCAGCAGGGTATAGACCACCCGCCCGTCGCGCGTCATCAGGTGCCGCTCCTCCGGGTCCAGGCGGCCCTCCGGCGCCGGGCCGGACACGGGCGTCCGCAACTGCGATGTCGTCGTGTAGAACTTCGCCAGCGGCTGGCCGATGACGTCCTCGCGCGCGTATCCGAGCGTGCTCAGGAACAGATGGTTGCAATCCGTGATGTGCGGCGCGCCGTTGTGGTTGCGGGTAATCACATACATCGCCGGCGCGTCCTCGAACAGGTCGCGGTAGCGCTGTTCGGCCTGACGGAGCGACGCCTCCGCGCGCTTGCGCTCGGTGATATCGCGCGCGATCACGAAGACCAGCGGGCGCCGGTCCTGCTGGATGACGCTGGCGGTCACCTGCACGTCAATGAGGGCGCCGTCCTTGCGCCGCCACTGGCGCTCGCTCCGGCTCGACGGCGCGGAGGCCATGATCTCCTGAAAGTAGGCGGTCACGCGGACCTGGTCGGGCGCGAGGAAGTCGTAGACCGTCAACTGCCGGGCGTCGGCCTCGGTGTAGCCGAGCAAATCGCGGAAGGCGGGGTTCGTCTCGACCAGGCGTTTGCTCTCGGCGTCATAGATGCAGACCGCATCCAGCGTCTGCTGGACGAAGGCGCGGTAGCGGGCTTCGTGCGGGTCGTCGGCCGGCCCGTCAACCACGGCGTCCGGCCGGGTCGGAAACGGCTCGCCCGGGTTGGAAGGGACGGGCTCGTGCTCAGGTGCTGTCATCGCGCTTCCGCCGCTGGTGGGTGGTCGCGGCCGTCCCCCTGGCCGTCAGGTCCCGACGCGCTTGCACCCGAAGCTCGAGCAACCTCAGGCTGCCCCAGAACCCGATTGTACGTCCATCCCAATAAAAACGACAAGGCGAGTGCGGATTGTGAGGGTAAAACCGGGTTAGTCCGCTGGCTCATGGGATCGTCCAGGCGGGGGCGGCGCCGCGATTTTCTCGACCACCAGCCAGTGCGACAGCGCAAAAACGTTCAGGGGCGTGCGCTCGGCGGCCTGCAAAGCGGTTCGGAGGAGGCGCCCGGCCGGGCCGAAGCGCGCAATCAGGTTGTCGTAGCCGCCGAAGATGCGGGTGTGGGCCACGACGCGCAGTGGCAGACCGGCCAGCAGGCGGCGCAGGCCGCGGCCGGTGTAGGCGCGCACGTGCGGCGCCAGCCGGTTCCGCCAGGCGTCCGGCAGATAGTTGACCAGGGGGATGTTGCCAAAGTGGTAGCGCCCGCGCCAGTAGACCCCGTGGGTCTCCACCGGGTACCAGCGGTTTGGGCAGAAGATCAGGGCGCGGCCGCCGGGCCGCAGCACGCGCGCCATCTCGGCCAGCGCCGCGCGGTCGTCCTGCACATGCTCGATCACCTCGTTCGAGAGCAGCACGTCGAATGTGCCGTCGGCGTAGGGCAGGCGCTCGCCGGCGGCGCAGACGATTGGCCCGGCGGCGTCCGGCCCGCCCAGCCGCCGGCCGGCCTCGGCCGCGCGCTCGAACTCGTACTCCAGGCCGAAGACGGCGGGCGCATGCTGCCGCAGCCGGGCCACGTAGACCCCCAGCCCGCAGCCGTCGTCCAGCACGCGCGCGGTGGCCAGGCCCGGCGCGGCGGCGCGGATCATGGCCAGCCGGCGCTCCTGGCCGGCCCGCCACACATAGGAGGGTTCGCCGCGCAACGCGGCCTTGTCGGAGGGCGTGGTCATAAGGCGATTATAAGGCCGGTCCCTTCTCATCCGGCGCTCAGGCGGGTGGGTATAATCACGTCTATGCGTTACCGTGCGACCCGCCCGCGCCGGCTCTGGCCCTATGCGCTGGCGATCATGGCCGTGTCCGGTCTGGGCGCGGCCCTGGGCGCGTACTGGCTCTACCGCACCGACGACCGCGTCTATTTCCGGGTCGAGGAGTTCCGTTCGCGGCTGTACAGCGCCCTCAACCCGCAGCCGGACATGCTGCCGACGGTCGCCGTCGCCCAGACCTTCCCCACGCCGACCGGCGCCGCCCTGCCCGTCTCCGGCGCTGTCCTGGACGAGCGGACGGGCGAGGACGCCGACGCCAGCCGCACCCCGGCCGCCACCGCCGGGGCCGGCTCGTCCGCCCCGCCGGCGACGGAGACGCCGGACGTCACCGCCACCCCGGCCGCCTCGCCGACGCCGCTCCCGGCGCAGGTGACGCTGACCGGCTTCCGGCACGAATACCAGAAGTTCAACAACTGCGGCCCGGCGTCGCTCGCCATCAACCTGAGCTACTGGGGCTGGAGCGGCAACCAGGACGACACGGCCGCCTTCCTCAAGCCCAACCAGGACGATAAGAACGTCTCCCCGATCGAAATCTACGATTATCTGAAGCGCAACGGCTACGAGGCCTACATCCGCGTTAACGGCGACGTGGAGACGCTCAAACGTTTCCTGGCGAGCGGCTACCCCGTGCTGGTGGAGAAGGGCTTCTGGTGCGAGCCGGGCGAGAAGCGCTGCAACGACTGGTTCGGCCACTACTCGGTCTTCAACGGCTACGATGACTCGAAGAAGCTCTTCATTCTGCAGGACACGTTTCGCGGGCCGAACCTCAAGCTGACGTACGACGACGTCATACAGAACTGGCGCGCGTTTAACTTCGTCTACCTGGTCATCTACCCGGACACGCCGGAGCATGACGCCCGGGTGGAGGCCCTGCTGGGGCCGGACGTGGACCTGCAGCGCAATTATCAGGCCGCGCTGACCCGGGCGCGGCAGGAGGCGACCACGCTCACCGGCGAGGACGCCGCCTTTGCCTGGTTCAACGTCGGCACGACGCTGCACTATCTGCAGGACTATGCGGGCGCGGCGGCGGCCTTCGACCAGGCGCGGGCCATCGGCCTGCCGTACCGCATGCTGTGGTACCAGTTTGGCCCTTACCGCGCCTATTTCTTCACCGGCCGCTACCAGGACGTGATCGACCTGGCGACGTTCGCCATCCAGAGCACCCCCAAACCCGGGCTGGAGGAGGCCTTCTACTGGCGCGGCCTGGCCTATGAGGCGATCGGCCAGGCGGACAAGGCCGTCGAGGACTACCGCGCCGCGCTGGCGCAAAACCCCAGCGACGCCCAGGCCCGCGAGGCGCTGGCCCGGCTGGGCCTGTCGCCGTAGCGAGGCGGGCCGGGCGCCGGGTGCAGGCACCTTCGGGCTTTTGGGCTGACCCGTCCGGCTGTCAGACACCCCTCACCCACGTCATGCCGGCGAAAGCCGGCCTCCAGGAGCAGACGCGCGCAGACGAGCGGGAGCTTCCGGGCCCCGGCCTTCGCCGGGGCGACGGTGGCAATGGTTGGGCCAAGGCGCGGCGGCCTGGGGATTGACCACCATACGGCGAATGCCCCCCCGGGTGCACAGTCTTTGACGCATTCGCCCGACTCGACTACAATTTCGGCGCTGTCAGAGGAGCCATCGGGAGAACGCCAACAATGGATTTCAAGCGTTTACTGGTCATCGCCTTGTCGCTCATCGTCGGTGCGGCGGTCACCGCCGCCGTGATTTACCTGGGCTTCCAGACCACGCCGGAGAAGTTCGCATACAGCAACGTGCTGCTGCTCACTCTGTCGGTCGGCGGCATCGCCTTTATCTGGCTGGACTATTTCCTCGGAACGCAGTTCCTCAAGAGCTAGCCCGCCTGCCTCAGACAACGCCCCGGTAGCGCCGGGGCGTTGCTGTTTGTGGCCGGATCGTCTTATCGCGTCGGCAGCCCGCGGATTCAAGCGCCCCAGCGGGGGGCGCGCGGCCGTCCCGCCTGCTCCCGCCTGGCTTCACCATGATCGACTTCACCTGGGACGCCGGCAGTATGGGGTCCGGCATTGTCGAGATTGACCGGCAACACCAGGAGATCCTGCGCTGGCTCGAAAACCTGATGCTGGCGATCAAGGCGGGCCACGGCCCGGACGTGCTGGAGACCATGCTGGATTACCTGAGCCTGTACGCCGACCTGCACTTCGCCTGTGAAGAAGCGTGCATGGATTTCTACGCCTGCCCGGCGGCGGCCGTCAATCGGGCCGGCCACGCGCGTTTCCGCGCCAGGCTCACCGGCCTGCGCGAGCGCGTCCAGCGCGAGGGCGGCACGGAGAGAGTGTTGGCAGAAGTCGAGCAGGATCTGGTTCAGTGGCTGCGCCGGCACATCCGCTTCATCGATACCCGCTTGAGGGCGGCCGTCAGCGCGGCCCAGGAGCCGGCGGCCAGCCGGCCAGCGGCTGGCGGGTCAACGGCGCTTCCGCCGCCCTGCTGAAGGGCCGCTGAACCCTGTGAGCCGGATGCGATGAGACGGCCGGACACATCCTGGGTCACGTCCAACCGTTTGTTCACGCTGGCCCGCAGCGGGCGGCGCCTGCCGCATCCCCTCCTGGCCGTCCCGTTGATGGTCGTCTTCCTCGTCGTCAGCGCGCTGCTCGGCGGCGCGCCGGCCTTCCTGGCGCTGCGGGCGATCTTCCCGGGCGGCTCGGCGTCGCTGGCCGGCCAGCCGTTCCTCCTCGGCCTGGGCGAGACGCTGCTGCTGATCGGCGCCACCGGGCCGGTCTTCTTGCTCTTGTGGGCCTGGCTGCGCGCTTTCGAGAAGCGGCCGTTTACCACGCTGGGCCTCGAGCGCGCCGGCGCGGGCTGGAAGTATGCGCGCGGCTTTCTCGTCGGCGCGGCGCTGTTGGGGGCCGGCGTGGGGTTGAGCGCGGCGGCCGGGTACATCGACTTTGAGCGCGGCGGCGGGCGCGCCGCCTTCAACCCGGGCGCGCTCGGCGGCGTGCTGGTGATGCTGGCCGGCTGGGCCGTGCAGGGCGCCAGCGAAGAAGTGCTCGTCCGGGGCTGGCTGATGAACGTCGTCGGCGCGCGCGTGCGGCCCTGGGCCGGCGTGCTGGTCTCGGCGCTGGTCTTCGCCGGCCTGCACGGCCTCAACCCCAACCTCACCCCCGTGGCCCTGCTCAACCTGTGCCTGTTCGGCCTGTTCTCGGCTTTCTACGCGCTGCGCGAAGGCGGGCTGTGGGGCGTGTGCGCCGAACACGCCGCCTGGAACTGGCTGCAGGGCAACGGCGTCGGCCTGGCCGTGAGCGGCCTGGACCGGGCGGGACCGGTCCTGCTGGACCTGCAGGAGGTCGGGCCGGACCTGATCACGGGCGGCGCGTTCGGGCCGGAGGGCGGCCTGGCGGTGACGGCTGTGCTCGTCGTCGCGATCCTGGCGCTAGTGCTGTGGCCGGCCCGCCCGGCGGACCAGCCCGCACGTTGACTCTCCCCGGCGGTCCTGGTCGAATACGGCCGCCGCTCACAGGAGGCCGGAGATGAAACCGATCCTGCCCGGACTGTATGCGCTCCCGCTCGGCGCCGTCAACGTCTTTCTGCTCGACGGCGGCGACGGCCTGACCCTGATCGACACGGGCTACGCGGGCAGCGCGCCCAGGATCGGCGCGGCGCTGGAGGCCCTGGGCCGGCGCTGGCCGGACGTGCGCCGCATCCTCCTGACCCACTGCCACCCGGACCACGCCGGCGGGCTGGCCGAGGTCAAACGGCTGAGCGGCGCGCCGGCCAGCCTGCACCCGCTGGACGCGGCGCTGGTGCGCGCCGGCCAGGCCGGGCGGGGCCAGATGACCGTCGCGCCGGGGATGCTCAACCGGGTCCTGTACCGGCTCTTCATCGCCGGCGCGACGCCGACCATTGAGGCGGCCGAGATCGAGCGAACGGTGGACGACGGCGACGGGCTGCCGGACGCCGGCGGCCTGCGCGTGGTCTTCACCCCCGGCCATAGCGCCGGGCATGTCGCTTACCTGTGGGAAAAACGCGGCGTGCTGTTTGCGGGCGACGTCGCCAGCCATGTCGCCGGCTTGCAGTTGAGCATCGCCTACGAAGACCTGGATTTGGGGAAGCGCAGCCTGGAGAAGCTGGCGCGCTTGGAATTCGAGGCGGCCTGCTTCGGCCACGGCGGGCCGGTATTGCGCGGCGCGGCGGCGCAGTTCCGGCGGAAGTGGGGCTAAGAACCTGTCTCTAAACCTCAGCAGAGGTGTCGCCGACGGCACTGCCGTCGGCGATCGGGCGGGTTTAGAGATAAGCTCTAATCCGGCGACCAGGCCTGCAGTTCGATGACGTTGTCCTCGGGGTCGGTGACGTAGCACCAGGTGACGCGCGCGCCCGTGGCCACGCGCAGCGTCACCACCTCGCCGACGGCGCGCCCGCCCTCGGCCAGCACCCGGTCGCGCGCCGCTGCCACGTCGTCCACCTGAAAGGCGATGTGTCCGAAGCCGGGCCGGTTGACGGCGGTCTCCGGCCGGCCAGCCAGCGCGGTGTAGTTAAACACCTCGAGGGTCGGACCGTCCGCGCCGCAACCGGGCAGGCGCAGGTGGACGCCGCGCAGGTGCGCGCCGGGCAGGCCGCTGCCGCGCTCCAGCAGCTCGCCGGAGAAATCGCGCTCAGGCGGCACCGGCGCGCAGCCGAACACGCGCTGATAGAAACCGGCCAGCGCGCGCCAGTCGCGCGCGATGAGGTTGGTGTGCGCGTAACGCGCCTTGAGGGGCGGCGTCTCAGCGCTCATCTTCCGCCTCCGTGGACGACGCCAGTTCCTTCAGGATCTGCGCCGCCCGCTCCACGCGCACCTGGCCCTCGGCGGCCAGCCGCGCCGCCACCACGTCCACCTGATCGCCCACCGCGCCGGCCGCCACCGCGATCTGGCGCGCATGCAGGCGCATGTGCCCGCGCTGGATGCCCTCGGTGGCCAGGGCGCGCAGGGCGCCCAGGTTCTGCGCCAGCCCGACGCTGACGATGATCTCGGCCAGCTCGCGCGCCGAGGCCACGCCCATCAGTTTCAGCGCGGCCTGCGCCGCCGGGTGGACCCGGGTGGCGCCGCCCACGATCCCCACGGCCAGCGGCATCTCCAGCGTCCCGACCAGGTTCCCGGCGGCGTCCTTCTCCCAGACGCTCAACGACGTGTAGCGCCCGGAGCGCGCGGCGTAGGCGTGCGCGCCGGCCTCCACCGCGCGCCAGTCGTTGCCGGTGGCGATCACCACCGGGTCAATGCCGTTCAGGACGCCCTTGTTGTGCGTGGCGGCGCGATACGGGTCGGCGGCCGCGAAGGCGTAGGCCTCCAGGATGCCGTCGCGCACGGTTTCGCCCGCATATCCGTCGAAATCCAATTCCCGCGCCGGGATCACGCATCGCGCGCGCGCCATCCGCCGGTCGGCGAGGTTGGAGAGGATGCGCAGGTGGACGCGCCCGCCCGTGATCTGCTCGACGGCCGGCGCCAGCGCCTCGCAGACCGTGTTGACGGCGTTGGCGCCCATCGCGTCGCGCGCGTCGTAGAGGATGTGGACCACCAGGAACGGCCCGATCGGCGAGTCGGTGATCCGGCGCGTTTCCACATCGCGCGCGCCGCCGCCGCGCCGGACGATGGATGGGTTGACCTGGTCGGCCAGGGCCAGCAGCCGGGCCTTGTGGGCGGCCAGCGCGGCCTCGGCCTGCGCCAGGTCCTTAAGGCCCAGCACCTGGATCTGGCCGATCATCTCCGGCGCGGTGCTGGAGGCCGTGAAGCCGCCGCCGGCCCGGGCCAGCCTGGCCATGAAGGAGGCGCTGGCCACCACCGACGGCTCCTCGATGGCCATCGGCACCAGCACCTCGCGGCCGTTGACCACGAAGTTGGCCGCGATCCCGAGCGGCAGCGCGTACACGCCGACCACGTTCTCGATCATGTGGTCGGCCTGCTCCGGCGTGAGGCCGCCGGGGCCGGTGAGGGCGGCCAGGTCTTCAGGCCCCAGGCCGGACGCCGCCTGAAGCAGTTGCGCGCGCTCGGCGAGGGTTTTCTGGTAGAAGCCGGGGAGGCGGGATGTGGGCATGGTGACAGGTGGCAGGTGACAGACTAGGGGCGGCCGCCGGAGACGGCGTTGACGAAATCCCGGAGTGTGCCGCGGCCGTCCACACGCAGGCGCGTCCAGGTGTAGCGCGCCGTGTAGGTGTGGAGGCGGCCCGGCTGGGTGGTGACGGCGCCCCACAGGCCGATCTCGCGCGCCAGCTGGATCGAGGTCGCATCGTACTTGCCGGACGGATAGCACAGGAAGCGCGGCCGCGCGCCCAGGTTGGCCTCGATCGTCTCCACCGCGCCCAGGATCTCGTATAACTGCTTATCGCGGCTCCGGCCGGCCAGCGTCTCGTGCGTCTTGGTGTGCGGCTCGATGCGCCAGCCGAGCGCGGCCAGCGCGCGCGCCTGGTCCCAGGTGAGGTAGGCCGGGAGGCCGCGGTCCATGAGCTCGGTGATGACGAAGACCGTGCCCGTAAAGCCGTGCGCCTGCAGGACGGGCAGCGCGTGTTCCATCAAGGAACGATAGCCGTCGTCGAAGGTGAGCACGACCGCGCGCTCCGGGAGCGGCGTCCCCAGCGCCAGCGCGTCGGCCAGGGCGTACAGGCTGACGGCCGTGTAGCCCTGGTCGGCCAGGAACTGCATCTGCGCCGCGAAGTCCTCCGGGCGCACGGTGAGGCCGCGCCGCAGGTCGCTCGCGTCCGCCGGCCACGGCTCGACGTAGTGGTACATCAGGATCGGCAGGCGCGCCTGGCGGTCCGCGGCGGCGGCGTCCGGTGTGGGCTGCGGGGCCGGCGTCCCGGTGGGGGAGGCGGTGGCGGTCGGCGATGACGTCGGCGTCGCGCTGACGGTCGCCGTGGCGGTCCGCGTGGCGGAGGCGGTCGCCGAGGGCGTGGCCGTGAGCGTGAGCGTCGGCGAGGCGGCTGTGACGCCGGCGACCGGCGCCGGGGCGGGCGCGGCCTGGGGCGCGCAGGCCGCCAGGCCCAGGCTGAAGAGGACCAGCAATACTTTGCGCAGCATCGCGCGGATGATAGCATATCGCCCTATGTCACCGGACACGCCCGCCCCGCCCTGGCTCTGGCGCGCGGCCGCCTGGGGTTTCGCGCTCCTGCTGGCCGGCGTCGCCGCCCTGGCCGCCGCCCTGGCCCTGGGGCTGGCGGACCCGCCGCGCGCCGGGCCGTTGCTGTGGGAGGACGACTTCAAAGGGGAGACGGCGCGCTGGACGTGGCGCGCGTCCGAGGGCGCCCGGCTGGAACCGCGCGCCGGCGCGCTGGTCGCGGAGTTCACGGCGGCGGGGCAGGTCGTCGCTGCCCTGGCCGCCGCGCCGCCGGGCGCGTTCACGCTGGAGGTGGCGGGCGCGCAGACGGAGGGCGAGACCGGCGCCCGGTATGGCCTGGTGTTTGGCTGGCAGGACGACGCGCACTATGCGGCCGTGCTGGTGAACGGCAACGGCTACGCCGAAGCGTTCCAGCAGGCGGGCGCGACGCGGACGGCGGCCTTCCCGTTCCAGCAATGGCCGCATCTGCTGGACGGCGCCGCGAGCAACCGGGTGCGTGTGGACGTGACCGCGGGCGGCGTCACGGCGCGGATCAACGACGAGCGGCTGACCGGGTTCGAGGCGCCGGCCGCGGGACGTCTGGGGGTGATGGCGCAGAGCGCCGGACCGGGCCGCGTCGTCTTCAGCTGGGTCCGGGTGTGGGCGCCGGGCGGCCCGGAAAGCGATCCGGGGAAACCTCCGGCAACCTCCCGGGCCAAATAGGGGCGGGCCCCCATGACAACCGGGGGCGGGTGCCGATACAGTGGCGGCAGGAAAACATCCACCCAGGAGCCTGAGCCATGCGACGCCTCGTACCCGCCCTCGTCCTCGCCGTCCTGCTCGTCGTCTCAACCAGCGCCTATGCCGGCGGCGCCCGGCACGCCACCGCCGAGATACGCGATCCATCCGGCAACGTGCTCGGCTTCGCCAACTTCACTGAGGACGCCGCCGGCCGCGTGCACGTCAGCGTCCACGTCCAGGGCCTGACGCCCGGCCAGCACGGCATCCACCTGCACGCCGTCGGGGCCTGCGCGCCCGACTTTGCGGCCGCAGGCGGCCACTTCAACCCGGGCGGGCACCAGCACGGCCTGGACAATCCGGCCGGCCCGCACGCCGGCGACCTGCCCAACCTGGAGGTCAACCCGGCCGGCGTCGGACGCCTGAACGCCGCCGTCGAGCGCGTGACGCTCTCGGCCGGGCCGCTGAGCCTGTTCGACCAGATGCGCGCGCGCGGGCGGGCTGGGCCCGGTCGCCTGACCGCTGAATCCATCACGGGGCCATTTGCTCCAGCCGGTAACGCTCGCCGTAACGATCCCCGGACGCGCCCACGTTAAGCTTTCCCAGCCTGCCGCTCAACTGAACGACCCTGAAACCGGGAGACAAGCGATGCGTGTTGAGACCGCCGCCGTGACTCGGCCCCTATCCTGAGCCATAATGCTCTGCCTGGTCAGCCGGCTGGCGGACGGCGCCGCCGGGGGACCACGGCCTGGACGCCGGCGCGCTGGACCAGATCCGAGACCATGAAGCCGGAGACCCTTCGGGTCTGGATTGGGCCGCCGGCCGGCGGGGCATGGACACCGGAGGTAACGGCGCCGCTTTGCCCGTTCGCTCTGAGTGGGCCGCAGCGCGCGCAGCCGGGCAAGCGAACGGCTTGCCCTGGTTGTGATCGCTGCCGGGCTGGGCAGTGACGCCGCATAGGAGAATCTCCTATGCGCCAGGATGTAGAAATCGGACCCGGGATAGGGGCAAGTCTCATGACAGCGGGCGCGCCCGTGGCGTACAGTGACCACATGAATACGTTACATTGGAGCAACGCCATGGTCGCCCACGCACCCGCCAAAGCCGTTTTCAGCCTGCGCCCGTTCGTCTTGGTCCTGTTGGCGTCGTTCGTCATCTCCGCCGCCTTTGGGTGGGCGTTGGCCAGCCCGGCCGCGCCAGAGCCGGCGGGGCCGGAGCCTGCCCGTGTGCCTGCGCCGCCCGCAGCCGCCAGCGCGGGGCCCGTGCAAAACGCCCCGGCCAGCGCCCGGCCAGCGCCCCAGCTCGTCCCAACCCCGCCGGCGGTTTCAACCATCCTGGAGCCGCAAGCCGCGGACTCGGAGGCGGCCCCCGCGGCGCCGGGCATGGCATGGGTCCTGCCCCTAGCTGGGTTGATCAGCCTGGCCCTCGGCCTGAAACTGCGCCGCGCGGCGCAGTTTCAGCCGCACGCGTTTGCCCGATAATAGCCCGGCCGAAGCGCGGAGACCTGACCATGAACCCTGAACTGGCGGCGGCCGCCCCATCTAGCCCTTCAACCACCGGCCAACGGCTTCGTGGGCCAGCGTTGCTGATCGCCCGGGCGCTGTGGGCCGGCCTCTTCGGCCTCGCCTTGCTGGTATTCGGGCTGAGCCGGTACACCTACTATCTCGGGCACTCCAGCCTGGCCTGCGTCAACCTCGCCGATCCCGAATATGCGCCAACGTGTATTGCCTTTCAGGACGCCATCCGCGGGTGGGGCTTTTCGGTGGATGGCTACGCCGGCTACTTTTTGGTGGTGCAGGTTCTGGCGGGCGCACCGTACTTTGTCGTGGGGGCCGTCATGGTCTGGCGCCGCCCGAGCGAGCTGCGCGTCCTGTTGTTCTCCGCCTGGCTGGCTGTGCTGGCCGCCGCCGGCACGTGGTTCAATCCCGTCTGGGAGTGGATGAACCATGAGCGCTTCAACCCGCTGTTTCCGGTGTTGGGAAAATGGCTGGCGGTGGAGGCGCCCGGCGCGATCTTGAGCGTGGTGATGTTTTCCGGCATCGTTCTGGCGGCCTATGTTTTCCCGGATGGGCGCTTTCTGCCGCGCTGGACGCGCTGGTGCGCGGTGGCGATACTCCCGGCCGCCAGCCTCGCCGCCCTATTCCCCGCCTCAGCCGTGGACATCAGCACCTGGCCCTTTCCCTTCTTCCAGGTCTTTGTGCTGATCGGTGTGGGCACCGTCATCTACGCCTTTTGGCATCGCTATCGGTTTGCGGCGGACGCCGTTCAACGCCAGCAACTGAAGTGGTTTGTGGCTGGCTTAACCATGCTGTGCCTCAACTACGCAGTGGATTTTGTCGTCTTCAACCTTTACCCCGCGCTCACCGGTGAGTATCCGATTGCAACCGCGCGGCAGGCCGTGATCTGGGAGCTGGCGCAGGACACGCACTGGTACGCCGCCTCCTTTCTCTTCGCCATCGCCATCGGCCTGGCCGTCTTCCGCTACCGCCTGTGGGATGTGGATGTCGTCATCAATCGCGCCCTGGTGTACGGCGCCCTCACCCTCGCCGTCATCGGCGTGTATGTGCTGGTGGTGGGCGCGTTGGGCGCCATGGCGCAATCCAACCTGAACTGGCTGGCCTCCCTCCTCGCCACGGGCTTGATTGCGGTGCTGGTGCAGCCCCTGCGTGACCGTTTGCAGAGCGCCGTCAACCGGCTGATGTACGGCGAGCGCGATGACCCGGTGAGCGTGCTCAATCGCTTGGGGGCGCGGCTGGAGGCCACGCTGGCGCCGGAGGCCGTCCTGCCGGCGCTGGCGGAAACTGTCGGGCAGGCGCTGAAGCTGCCGTATGTGGCCATTAAGTTGGACGGCGCCATCGCCGCCGAATTTTCCAGCGCCGGAACGCCGCCCGCGGCGGCCCCGCTGGAGATCCCGCTCAAGCATCAATTTGAAACGCTCGGCGCTTTGCTCATCGCGCCGCGCGCGCCGGGTGAGCCATTCAGCCCGCTGGATCAGCATCTGCTGGAAAACATCGCTCGGCAGGCCGGGCTGGCGGCCCATGCCGTGAGCTTGACCCAGGCGTTACAGCGTGCGCGCCAGAGTCTGGTGACGGCGCGGGAAGAGGAGCGCCGCCGCCTGCGCCGCGATTTGCATGACGGGCTGGGCCCGGCGTTGGCCAGCCAGGGGCTCAAGTTGGCCGCCGCCAAACAACTGCTCCAGCACGATCCGGCCGCGGCGGCGCCGTTGTTGGACGACGTGATGGCCCAAACCCAGGCCACGGTGGGCGATGTGCGCCGCCTGGTGTACGGCCTGCGCCCGCCCGCCCTGGATGATCGCGGGCTGGCCGAAGCCATCCGCGACCACGTCACGCAATCCGCCGCCAGCGGTTTGCGGGTGGAGGTGGGCGAGCTGCCGGCCGCGTTGTCATCCCTGCCTGCCGCCGTGGAAGTGGCCGCGTATCGCATCGCCCTGGAGGCGCTGACGAACGTCATCCGCCACGCTCAGGCCCGGCAGTGCGCCATTCGGTTTGAACTCCGCGCCAACGCCCTGCGCCTCGTCATCACCGATGATGGCCGCGGCCTGCCCGCCGACCTGCGCGCCGGAGTGGGCCTGCGTTCGATGCGTGAGCGCGCCGAGGAGCTGGGCGGCGCGCTCGACGTACAGGCCGCCCCCGCCGGCGGCGCGCAGGTGAGCGCCACGCTGCCGCTGGGTGAAAGGGATACCGGGGAATAACGCCCATGAACAAGATCCGCGTCTTCATTGCCGACGACCACGCGCTCTTTCGGGCCGGCCTGCGGGCGCTGCTCACCGCCATGCCGGATATCGACGTGATCGGCGAGGCGGCCGAGGGCGAAACCGCGCTGGCCCAGATCAGCGCCCTGCAGCCCAATGTCGTGCTGATGGATATCCACATGCCGGGCGTGAACGGCATCGAGGCCGCCCGCCGGGTTCTGGCGGCCCACCCGGGCCTGGGCGTCATCATGGTCACCATGCTGGAGGACGACGCCTCGGTGTTTGCAGCCATGAAGGCCGGCGCGCGCGGCTATGTGCTCAAGGGCGCGCATCATGACGAGATTCTGCTCGCCATCCGGGCGGTGGCGGCCGGACAGGCCGTGTTTGGCCCGGCCATCGCGGCGCGGATGATGACGTTTTTTCAGGGCTTGAGCGCCGCCCCCGCCGCGGCCGCCCCCGGCGCGGCGTTCCCCGAGCTGACGGACCGCGAGCGCGAAGTGCTGCAATTGATGGCGCAGGGGGCGGATAACCGCTCCATCGCCGAGAAGCTGGTCATCAGCGGCAAAACGGTGAGCAACCACATCACCAGCATCTTTAGCAAGCTGCAGGTGGCTGACCGCGCCCAGGCCATCCTCCGCGCCCGCGATGCCGGCCTGGGCCGGGCGCAGGACCAAGGATAAAACCGATCTGGCGGCGGGCGGGATCAGTTTTCTCGCGGCCCAGGCGCTCTCGATTGGGCTTCAACTGCTTTATCCGTTAGCGATGGCGTTTCTGCTCCTGGGCGCTGCTCCCATTGGATGGCAGTTGTTGAAACGTGGTCAATTGGAATGAAGATCCTCCTCTCCACCCTCGGCTCGCGCGGCGACGTTCAGCCTTATCTGGCCCTGGCGCTGGGCCTGCAGCGCGCCGGACACCGCGTGGCCCTGGCCGCGCCGGCCACCTTCACGGACTGGATCCAGTCTTACGGGGTGACCGCCGCGCCGGTGCGCTTCAACCCGCAGGCCGTCATGCAGCAGTTGGGGAAAGGCCGCGGCGGACTGCGCACGCTGACGGCCATGCTCCATCTCCTGAAGGACGGCATGCAGGACGCGCAGAATCAGATCTGGGATGCCGTCCGCGAGGCGGAGTACGTCATCCAGTCCGCCACCGGCATGGGCATGCTGGAAGCGGCCGAGGCGCGCGGGATACCGGGCGCGTTCGCCTATCTCTTCCCGTTCGCGCCGACCCGCGCCTGGCCGATGTTCTGGCTCCCGTTCCGGGCCTCGCCGGGCGGGCTCTATAACCGGCTGACCCACCACGTCATGCTTCATCTCCTGTGGCAGGTGGGCGGAGCGATGGCGAATGCCTGGCGCCGGAGGCTGGGCCTCAAGCCCTGGCGCTCGGCGCACGAAAGCCTGGCCTGGGCCAGAAAACTCCGGCTCCCGTTCCTGTACGGCTACAGCCCCAGCCTCCTGCCGAAGCCCGCGGACTGGGACGACCTCCAGCAGGTCACGGGCTACTGGTTCCTGGACCCGCCGCCGGGCTGGCGGGCGCCGGCCGATTTGCAGCGGTTCCTCGACGGCGGCCCGCCGCCGGTCTACATCGGCTTTGGCAGCATGAACGCCGAGGACCCGGAGCGCCATACCCGCCTCGCCCGGCGCGCGCTGGAGCTCTCCGGCCAGCGCGGCCTGCTGTTGACGGGCTGGGGCGGCCTGGCGCGCAGCGCTTCGTCCGATAACGTGCATGTCGTGGAGAACGCGCCGCACGAGTGGTTGTTCCCGCGCGTGGCCGCCGTCGTGCATCACGGCGGCGCCGGCACCACCGCCGCTGCTCTGCGGGCCGGCGTGCCGGGCGTCCTCACCCCCTTCGGCGGCGACCAGATTGCGTGGGCCGATATCGTCGCACGGGCCGGCGCCGGCCCGCGGGCCGTAGGCATCCGGCGGCTGACGGCCGAACGGCTGGCGGCGGCGATTGAGCGCGCGGTGAATGACCCGGCCATGCGCGCCCGCGCCGCCGCGCTGGGCGAGACGATCCGGGCCGAGGACGGCGTGGCGCGGGCGGTGGAGGTCATCGAGCGGCACGCGGCGCAGTTCGCGCCGTAGCGCCGGCGGAGGTTCGACCAAGATGGCCCAGCATCAGCTGCGAACGTGCCGGGGAGCGGCGGCGATCATCACCGGGGCCGCCTCGGGAATCGGCCGGGGTCACGGCGGGCGCTATGGCAAAGTGTACAGCGACCTCACGCCCGAGCAGCCATTGAAAAGCGTCGAACCGATGCGCCCGATCACATCCGCCCGGTTCGCGCGCCAGGCGCTGGACGCCGTCGCCCGCAATCAGGCCGTCATCGTCGTCCCCGGTTGGTGGAAGCTGTTCTGGTGGCTGAACCGGCTGTCGCCGGATCTATTGCTGCGGCTGATGGCGCGCATCGTCAACGTCAGCCGGTCGCCCGCGCCCGGCCGCTGATTGGGATGTGCGGCCCGGCCCACCGCGCCGCTCTTCCCGGCCGAAAGGCCGCCGACCACGCGGCGCGCTCTCGCGCCAGCGCGGTTCCAGCGCGTGATCTCTGAGGGGATTACGCGGAACAGGAGCAATCCGATGCCGCCGACTGTCATCACCCACCTGGACCAGGTCACGACCGAATGGCTGACCCGCGTCCTCGTTCAGAGTGACGCGCTCACAGATGGCGCCGTGGCGGCGTTTGAGGCGACCGCCGACCGCGGCAACTGGTCGGCGAACGCGCGCCTCCGCCTGCGCTACTCGCCCGACGCGCAGGGCGCGCGGCCTGGGCGGTTATTTCTGAAGCTCGTCAACGCCGATCTGGGTGACGACGAGTTTTTCGGCCCTTCCGAAGTGACGTATTACACGCGCGACTACGTTGATGTCGAGGGCGCGCCGCTCATTCGCTGTTACGACGCCGCCTTCTCCGAGGCGCAGCGCCGTTATCACCTCTTGCTGGACGACCTCTCGGACACGCACGTCCCGGCCGGGGAGAAAGCGCCGACGCTCGACTATGGCCTGGCGCTGGCCGAGGGCCTGGCCGCCCTGCACGCCCGCTGGTGGGGCGCGGCGCGGCTGGCCCAGGCCGGGGCCGCCTTGCATAGCGCCGCCCATATCCGGCGCTTCGTGGACATCGCGGAGCCCGGCGTCGGGCATATCCTCCCGCGCTTCCCGGCCGAATTGAAGCCGCACTGGCCCGACCTGCTCCGGACGCTCTTTGCCGGGCATCCGCAAGCCCTCGTCGCCCGGACCCGGCATGACGCCGGCTTCACGCTCATCCACGGCGACGCCGGCCCGGGCAACATCCTCGTGCCGCGCGCCGGCGACCGACCGCTCTACCTCATTGACCGGCAGCCGTTCGACTGGAGCCTGACGGTCTGGCTGGGCGTCTACGATCTGGCCTACGCCCTCGTGCTCGATTGGGAAGCGGCGGCGCGCCGGCGCTGGGAGCAGCCGATCCTCAGGCACTATCACGCTCATCTCATCCGGCGCGGCGTCACGGGCTACGCCTGGGAGCGGCTGTGGGACGATTACCGGCTCTGCGCCGCGATGGGGGTCTATGTGGCGGTGGAGTATTGCCGCGGCGGCGTGAACGAGCGCTGGGTCTCCGCCTGGCTGCCCATGCTCCAGCGGGCGCTGACCGCCTGCGACGACCTGGAGGCCGGAGCGTTGTGGTAGCGCCCGCCAGCGCCCGCACGCCCCCCTGGGTGTAGAATCAGGTCAGGCTTGCGCTCTCAGCCGAGAAACGAGCGCAACGCGAGATCGCCATGCCCAGCCGGCAACGCCTGACCGTCGGGCTGATAGTCCTTGTTTCTCTCACGGCCTGCCAGTCGGCGCCGGCCGCCGACGCGCCGGCCTCGGCTCCGCCTCCCGACCGACCCTCGCCCACCGTCGCCATCGCCCCGACCCCGTCCCCCGTTCCGCACCCGATCCTGGGCGATGGGCGCGTGCGGCAGGCGATCGTCCACTGCACCGACCGCGCCGGCCTCCTCCGCTCCGTATACCCCTGGCTCACGGACACGGCGCCCTTTGAGGCCGTTTCAATCCTCCCCCTGGCCGAGGGCCTCCCGGCCGACGCCTTTTCTCCGGAGCAGGGCCGGGCTTTGCTCGCAGAAGCGGGCTGGGCCCTGGCGAGCGGCGCGGTGTATCGCACGAACGCCGACGGCGCGGAGTTGGCGCTGACGCTCACCACCACCGACGCCGCCTTCCGCCGGTCATGGGCCGCCGCCTGGGAAGAGCAATTGAAGGCCTGCGGCCTCCGCCTCCGCCGTCAGCACATTCCCGCCGCGCAGTTCTTCGGCGACGACGCCGGCCTCCGCCGCCGCGAGTTTGAGATCGCCGCGTTTACGTGGACAGCGGATGACGACAGCGGCGGGCTCAAGGCCTACGCCCGCCTGGCCTGCGACCAGATCCCGTCGCCCGCGAACGGCTGGCAGGGGCAGAACTACGCCGGCTGGTGCAACCCGGCCGCCGAGGCCGCGCTCGCGGTGGTGACGGGCCGCCCGGGCGAGGCGGAGCGGCGCGCGGCCTACCAAACCCTGCAGAGCGAATACGCGCGCGAGGCGCCGGGGCTGCCGCTGTTCTATCGCGTCAGCGTGCTGGCCGTCGATCCCGCGCTGGAGAACTTCGAACCCACGGACGACGGCCTGCACACCTGGAACGCCGCGCAGTGGCGCCTCCCGGGCCAGGACACGCTCGTCATCGGCGAGGACGCGGAGCCCGCCGCCCTGCACTGGTTCGAGCCGGGCTATGTCGCCGGCGTGATCCGGACCCTGGTCACGGGCCGGGACGTGATCCAGCGCCGGTCCGAATATCAACCGGTGCTGCTCAAGCGGCTGCCCACGCTTGAAAATGGCGGGGCGGTGGAGGCGCGGGTGACGGTGAAGGCCGGGGACAGCGTGGTGGACTGGGCCGGCGAGGCGGCGACGCTCCAGCCGGGCGTGTGGATGCGCGACGCCGAGGGGCGGAAAGTGGTCTACGACGGCGGTGAGTTGTCCGTAAGGCAACTCGTAGTCACGTATGAATTCGTGGACGGCCTGACCTGGTCGGATGGCGCGCCGGTCTCCCGGGCCGATTACGAGCTGGCCTATCGCGCCATGTGCGATCCCGCCGTCCGGGGCGCCGGGCCGTTCAGCTCCGCCCGGCCGGACCCCTTCCCGGCGTGCGACGAGATCGCCGGGGTGGAGTTCCTCGGCGACGCCGCCTATCGCGTGACGTGGAAGCCCGGCTTCTCGGGCGCGCGCCTGAACGGGCGAGACCGGCCCTATTTTCTGCCGCCCTTCAGCCGCGTGCCGGCTCACCAGGTCCTGGATGACGGCCGAAGGCTGGCCGAGGCGCCGCCGGCTCAATGGTTTCAGTCCGACGCGGTGATGCGCCGGCCGCTGGGCGTGGGTCCGTATGTGGTCCAGGCCTGGGTCAACGGGCAGAGCCTGACGCTGACGGCCAACCCGCACTACTTCCAGGGGCCGCCGGCCACGCCGCGCCTCGTCGTCAGGTTCCTGGAGCACGACCGGGCCATCCGCGCACTGCTCGCGGGCGAGGTCGACGTGCTTGATTGGGAGACGCTCGGGCCGGACGATGTGGAAGCCTTTCAATTGATGCCGGCGCAGGCGGCCGGACAGGTGCGCCTGATCCTCGCGCCCGCCTCGGCCTGGGAACAGCTGGACTTTGCGCTGGTTCGATAGCGATTTCCACGGATGGCCCTGTTTAGCCGTCCCAACCCGGGGCGGCCAATCGGCTGAGACCCCGGCTCCACGGGGTCAGGCGTTGGCGCTCCCGCGTTCCCGCAGGCGGATCACCAGGAAGAGGAGCCCGAAGCCGATGGACGTCAGGATGACGGCCAGCTGATTCGCGCCGGCCGTGTCATTCGCCTGCACGCGGTCGTAGATCGCCATCGCCATCGTCTGCGTCCGGCCGGGGATGTTGCCGGCGACCATGAGCGTGGCGCCAAAATCGCCCATCGCCCGCAGAAAGCCCAGCACGCCGCCGGCCAGCAGGCCGCGCCAGATCATCGGCAGGATGATGCGCCAGAACAGGCCCCATTCGGTGCAGCCATCCACACGGGCGGCCTCTTCGATCTCGCGGTTGATTTCCGCGATGCTGACCTGGAGCGTCTGGATGACCAGGGGGAGCGCGGCCACCGTCGCGGCGACAATCGCCCCCGAGATTGAGAAAACAAACCGAAAGCCGAAGAGCTGTTCGGTCAAGGGGCCGAGGCCGCGCTGGCCCAGCAGGACCAGCAGGTAATAACCCAGCAGGGTCGGCGGCAGCACCAGCGGGGCCATCACCAGGCCTTCCACCAGCCACTTGCCCTTGAACGGGATTTTGACCAGCGCCCAGGCCGCCAGGGCGCCCAGGGTGAGCGCGATCAGGCCCGCCCAGGTGGACACCCACAGGGACAGCGCCAGAGGGGACATGCTCATTCAGGGGCCGGGGGTGGGCGTCACGAGCTGGACGACGGCTTCGCCGGGCAGGACAAAGCCGTGCTTCTGCATGACCGGCCGCCCGCTCTGGCTGTTGATGAAGGCCGCGAACGCGCGCGCCACATCCGCGTGCGGGCTGCGGGCGACGACGCCCAACGCCTGGTCCAGCGGGTTGTGCAGCGACTCGTCCAGCAGGGTCCAAGTAATTTCGGGCGCGCCGGCGACCGACAGGGCCACAATCCCCGCCTGGGCATCGCCCGTCTGCACGAACTGGAGGGTCTGGCGCACGTTCTCGCCGAGGACGAGCTTGCTCTGAACCTGTTCCCACACCCCGGCGGCTTGCAGCGCTTCCTGGGCGGCGACCCCATACGGCGCGTGCTCGGGATTGGCGATGGCAATATGGGTGATGTCCGCTGACAGCAGATCGGCGAGGGTGGTGGCCGTCACGCCGGCGGCGCGGTTGACCGCCAGCACAATCCGGCCGCGCGCATACCGGGCCACCGAGTCCGGGAGCACCAGGTTTTTCTTCGCCAGATCGTCCACAAAACTGACGTTGGCGGCGGCGAACAAGTCGAATGGCCCGCCTTCTTCGATCTGCTGCGCGAGCTGGCCCGTCGAGCCGAAGACGAACGTCACCGTGTGGCCGGTCTGCTGTTCAAACAGCGCGCCAAGCTCGGTAAAGGCGAATTGCAGGTCGGCGGCGGCGGCGACGGTCAACTCCACTGTCGGTTGGGCCGGCGCCGTCGGCTCCGGCGCGGCGGTGGCCGTGCAACCGGCGGCGGCGATCAGCAGCGCCACGAGCGATCGGTAAGCGATCTGACGGTTCACCGTCTCCTCCACATGGGGAAAAGAGAGCCGGCGCCGAGGCCCGGATGTCATGCGCCTCGGTCGGCGGCCGCCTGAGGCTGCTCACATAGATCAAGCCAGGCCAGCATGGCCTCGATCTGGCCGATGCGGAACTGGCCCACCTGCCACTCATACGGCCGGACGCCGCGCGCCGCCTCAACCTGGGCCTGCTGGGCGCGCAGCCAGTCCTGGCAGGCCGCGCGCTGCCGCTTGAGCAGTCGGGCCAGGACCTTGGGCCCTTCGCGCTGGGCGAAGTAGTACTTGGTCAGGAAGTCCAGGCGCAGGTCGCGGCCATGCGGCACCGGCGCCTGGACCCAGTCCAGGAACGCGTCGTGGCCGGTCCGGGTCAGCCGAAACAGCTTGCGGGGTGGGCGGGCCTCCTGGGGCTTGACGGTCGCAGTCAGGTAGCCCTCTTTTTCCAGCCGCGTCAGGAGCGCATACAGGTGGCTCTGCTTGAGTTTCCACACCAGCCCCAGCCCAGCCGGGTCCGACAGGCGGCGGTGGATCTCGTAGCCGTGCAGCGGGCCGGCGCGCAGGAAACCCAGCAGGGCCAGCTCCACCGTCAGGGGCAGACGCCGCATCGGGCTCATTTAGAGCTTATCTCTATACCCGCCCGATCGCTGACGGCACTGCCGTCGGCGACGCCTCTGCTGAGGTGTAGAGACGGGTTCCTTAGACATCCCTTGTATACTCAATTATTGAGTATGGGGATTATAAGGGGGCGTCCGGCCGGCGTCAACGCCCAGGAGGCCGGCGGGGTTCGCCGGCCGTGGCGGTCTACGGTCTGACCGCGCGGGTGAGACGATCACCAGGGACAGGAGGCCGATCCGGTCGAACAGCCGCCCGAAGATCAGGGCCGCCAGCGCGTCCACGCCCATCGCCACGGCGTAGAACACGGGGATCCAGGCCGGCGCGACCAACGCGGTCTTCTCGAAGTGGTAGGCCATCAGAGGAAAGTCCGCGTAGCCGGCGGCGACCAGCGCGACGGCGCCCAGGTAGAGCCAGAAGGCGCGCGGGAAGCCCTGCGCCTTGAGCGCGGGGGCGCCGGCCTCCAGGTCCTGCGGGCGCGGATAGATCAGGCGCGCGGCGCTGAGCACCGCCAGGGCCAGCAGGGCCGGAATGAGCAGGAGGCCGAACCCGGCCTGGTAGCTCCCGTGAGCGGAGAGCACGGCCGAGACCAGCCGCGGCCCCAGGATGGCCCCGATCTGGTCCAGGGCCTCGTGCAGGCCGAAGCCCCAGCCGTGCCCGGTCTGGTGGGTGACGTGCGAGAGCATGGCGTCCCGCGCCGGGGTGCGGATGGCCTTGCCCGCGCGCTATCCGAGTGTGCCGGTTCTGCCAATCCCATACCCTTCTCCAATCCGGGCGCCCGGGGCGAGGGGCCGGCGTCGTTAGCGGGCGGACGCCGCGCTCCCGAACACATCCGGGCAATGCGCGATCTGTTCTCCCAGGTCGCGGTCATAGCGAATGACGATGACGCGATAGCCGCGGTGGACGAGTTCGTCGCGCACGGCCCGGTCGCGAGCCGCCTGTTGCGGATCGTCGTGCACGCTGCCATCGCAGAAGACGCAGACGTTCGGGCTGTAGAAGAAATCGGGGACGCAGCGCGGCTCGGCGAGGCCGCGCTGGGCCTCGTCCGGCAGGCGCAGATGCCGCCCGGCCAGCGCCTCCAGGAAGCGCCGCTCGAGTTCGGACCGCGAGTCGGTGAGGGCGCGCAGCCAGGCAAGGTGTTCAGTGTAGGTTCGCCCGAACACGCGCGGCAAAACGCGACTTTGGGCAAGGTCGAGCAGGGTCTGGCGAATCCGGCGGCGGTCAATGAAGAGGGCTTCCAGTTGATTGTTGTAACTGAGCAGGCACTCATAGCAGGCGGCAATGCAATCGGTCTTGAGGTCTTGCCCGTTCTCGTCATAGTGGGCGCGTTCCAGCGCGGCGCGGGCGACCTCGGCAAAAGCGTTCGGTTCTTCGACCAGACGGCGCAGGACGCCACTGCCGCCCTCCGAGGTCTCATAGAACAAGATGGCGCGCTGTTCGCCCTGACCGATGCTCTCGGCGGCCAGTTCATTTTCTTCCAGTTGATAGGCTTGTTCAAGACCGCGCTGTAAAGCGACGCGCAGAGTGGTCTCAAAACCGCGGTCGGCAAATAACTGCGGGTCGGCGGGGCGAAGCAGGAGCAGGTTTTGTGTATCCTGAACGCTCAGGCGGACGGTTTCGATACGCTGTGGACGGCGCGCGGGGGCGGAATGATCACCGTCGGTCAGGATGTCGCCGTTTTCAAAATCCACGGGAAAGCCGGGAGTGCGAGCAACCCGCGAGCCATGATTGACGCGCAACAGGGTGGCGGAGGGAGCATAGGTGAGATGGAAGAGAGGAGAAGGAGAGGGTGAGAGAACAGGCGAGGAGAACGGAAGGACGTCTGCAATGAGGACGGGGGAGGCAGAGGCAAATTGATAAAAAGTATCTATCTGGTAGCCGCGGCGGCGGCGCTCTTCTTCGTTGGAGGTGATGCGCTCGCGGCGGCGGGTGCGAACGTTCGGCATTTCGAGCAGGCTGGCAATCAGGCTGTTGTCCGCGTTGAAGCGGGTGCTGCAGGCTGGGCACAGGTCAAGGGCGGGTTCGCAGAATGCGCCGCAGGTGTAACACAGCCGCAACTGATGGCGGCGCTCGTCCAGGCCGCCGGGCGGGGATTGGAAGCCGACGATTTCCCAGCGTGAGCCTTCGTGATAGAGGAAGTTGCCGGGGGCAAATTCGCGCAAAGCCAGGAAGCGCGCCCTGGCAATGTATTCGCCTTCTCCGCGCGGCACCCAGGCGCGCACCGGCAAAGCCGGGAAGTTGTAACCGGGCAGGAAGCCCTCGCTCGCCAGGTAACGATAGGGGTAGAAGTCGCTCTCTTCACGGGAGGTTTCGATTTGCAACAGTAAGTTCCGCTGGCGGATGGCCTCTTGCTGCAAACGATTGGCGCTCTGCTGGTCTTCGGCGCGGCGGGCGCGCAAAAGGGCGGACTGCGCTTCGAGCAGTTGACGGGTGGCGGCGCGGTAGAGTTCGCGCCAGCGGTCGAAGGCGCGGTCAAAGGCCTGTGAGGCTTCCTCGAGGACGCGGTCGAGCCAGGAATCGGAGTACCAGCGGGCAGAACGGAGCGAAGCCTCATCGGCCTGCAGGGCGCGGCGCATCCGTTCACGCAGTCGCTGACGGGCGGCGTCGCTCAACTGGATGGCCGCCTGCACTTCGGGGCGCAAGGGCAGCGCGTCTTGCGCCGTGTCAATGACTTCTTCAATGGATTGGCGCAAGGGGAGGCGGATTTCTCCCAGCCAGAGGGCGTGCAGGTGGGCGCGCAACAAACTCTCGTTCGCCAGGTCGAGTTTGGGAGCGCGCACGTTCCCGGCCACCATCTCCCTGCGGTTGCGGAAGAAATACTGGTCGTGCGGGTTGAGCGCGCCGCAGTAGGTGAAAATCAGCCCGGCCTGTCCCTGCCGCCCGGCGCGGCCGCTGCGCTGGGCGTAGTTGGCGGGAGTAGGCGGGACATTGCGCAGATGCACCATATCGAGGTCGGCGATGTCAATGCCCAGTTCCATCGTCGGCGAGCAGACGAGGTAGGGCAGGCGGCGGCCGAGTTCGGCTTCCCTGTGCGTGTCGCGCTCTTCCCAGCGGAAGCGGCGCTCGCGGCGTTCGCGTTCCCCGGCGGCCACCACCTGAGCGGTGTGTTCGCGGGCTTCCAGCCCGGCCAGTTCAGCGGCGGTTTCCTGATAGAAGCGCTGGAAGAAGGCGTTGACCGGGCGGGAGCGGTCGGCGTAGGTTTCCGCGGCGGCGCGGCGGGTATAGAGCGGGTCGAGGGGAGGCGGCGCTCCAGCGCCGACCTGCCACAGAAGGCAGGCGACATCCAACTGGAAACGCTGATGGTCGTCTATCGGGTCGAGGCGCGCCAGCAGGCCGTGACGCACCAGCCGGCCGAGCAGGGCTTCCATCACCGGGCGGTATTCCTGAGTGGTCAGATTGAGTTGGCGGCGCAGGTAGTGTCCCAGGGCGCTTTTGGCGCCCAGGCTGAAATCATCCGACGGACGAGAGGATTGCCCTTTCAGGACAAAGCACTTGGCCTGACGCAGTTCATCGCTGGCCGGGTCCAGCCCCCAAAACTCATTCAGATATTGGTCACAGCGGCGGCGCAATTGACTTTGCGCCTGTTCCTGCAACACCCGCGCGTTGAGCGCCAGTTTGCGGCGGAACTGGTCGAGCAGGGGACGAATGAGTTGCTGCCGTTCCTGCGGGGTGAGGGCGGCCAGCGCGGGGTGGAAGGCCCAGGCGTCCTCCTGCGCGCAGAGCGCCTCCAGGCCGCGATATTCGAGGCGCAACAGGCCGAGTTCTTCCAGGTTGGGCTGGATGACGCGCCAGCCGCGGCGCAGGTCTTCGTAGAGGCGGTATTCGGTCAGCTCGGTGAAGGTTTGCCAGACCTCGCGGGCGGCTTGCGAAGCAGGGTCAAGTTCAGAGGTGCGGGCAATCTCACGCACGCTGAAGCCGCGCTGCAAAGCGGCGACGGTCGCTTGGGCAACGCGGTCGGGCGTGAGTTCGCCCTGCTCGCGCAGCGCCGAAACCAGCGCCGAACGCAGGACGGCGAGATGAACGAAATCATTGAAGTGACCGGCCTGCAACGAGGCGTCCTGGCGGTTATCGGTGAAGGTGAGCAGTTTGTCGCGGGCGGCGCCGGCGCGGGCGGCCTGACGCAGAAGCGAAACCGCCAGCACGGTGGTGGCGCTGGAGCGGGCTTCGCTGGAGAGGGAAGCCAGTTTGCGGAACTCATCTTCCCTGCGGGTGTAGAACTCGCCGCAATTCAGGCACAGGCCAAAGGGTTCGGGCTGACGCCATATCTTGACCGCGCCCGGCTGGGGGGAGGTCGAGAACGTCCCATCGGGGCGCACCCAGAGCGGGCGCGGGACGCGCTCGCGATAGTCGCGCTTGATTCGCCCGTTGGCTTCGCGCCACTCTTCGGGCAGGTAGTCTTCGTTCCAATCGTTTTCGGCGGGGGCGAGCATCAGATAGCCCGGCTGGTAGGCTTCATCTATTTCCCCGAAGATATCCACCGGATGGGGCCAGAAGCGCTCTTCCGATTGCAAGACGTGGTAATACTCCTGCCCGCACTGTCGGCAGAACTTGACCGGCAGAAAAATACGATCTTCATCCGCCTGCACTTGTCCTTCAAGGGAGAAATCGCGGCGCTCCGCAGGCTCCGGCGTGGCGTAGAGGGCGCGTCCTTGCCCGATGAACTGATGCAGTTTGAAGGCAAAAGCGGGTCCGCCCTCTTCGCGTTGAATCTGCCCCCCAAGCGCCAGCCAGGCGCGCAGGGATTGTTCGCAAAGTTGCGGGTCGAGGCTGCTCTGTTCGGCGAGTTGCGCGGCCGCCTCCGGCAGGGTAAGGGGCGTGCGGCGTTTGTATCCGCCTTCGGGTTCGGGGGCGATGCCAAAGGTGTGTTCGAGCCAGCGGGAGAGAGGATGTTGCTGGTAATCGGAGAGTGGGAGAGAAGAGAGCGAGAGCGGGAGAGCAGGAGAGGATGAGAGTGGGAGAAAGGCAGTGCGGAGTTCTTCGGAAGTGGGGAGGCCGCCCTGAGTGAAGGGGACGAGGGTCTCTTCGATGATGTCGGCTTCGGTGAAGGGATGACCGAAGAAGCGGGCGGCAAAATCAGCCACTACCTGGCGGCGCTGGGAAGGCGCGGCGTCCCGTTCCGCGACCATAGTGGCGGAGGTGCCGACGTGAATCAGCCCCGGCGCGGCGGCGCGTTCTTTGAGACGGCGGATGAGCATGGCGACATCCGCGCCCTGCCGCCCGCGGTAGGTGTGCAGTTCGTCGAAGACGAGGAAGCGCAGGCCGCCCCCGGCCGCGTCCAGGAAGCGCTGGTCTTCCGGGCGGACGAGCATCAGTTCGGCCATCATGTAGTTGGTGAGCAGGATGTGCGGCGGGCGCTGGCGCATGGTTTGGCGGGCGTCTTCGCCCGTCTCTCCGGTGTATCTGGCAAAGGTGAGCGGGAAGGGGCGCCCGGTGCGGGCTTCGTAGCCTGCCTTGAGCGCTTCGAGCGCCTGGAGTTGCGAGTTGACCAGGGCGTTCATCGGATAGACGATGAGCGCGGCGGTTTTATCGGCGGCGGGCCGGCGCAGGATGGATTCGACAATCGGAATGAAGTAGGTGAGGCTTTTGCCGGAGCCGGTGCCGCTGGTGACCACGTAACTTTCGCCGCGGCGGGCTTTTTCGAGGGCCTGCTCCTGATGGCGGTAGAGGCGATACGGCTCGCCGCGCGGGGTGCGGAAGATGCGCGCCGTTTCGGGGTGGAGTGCGCCGCTTTGAGTGAGGTCATCCACGCTGGGGCCGCGCCGGTAGGACGGGCTGACCTGAAGCAGAAAATCGGGCCACAGCCGCGCTTCTTCGTCCAGGACGCGGTCCACGTATTCCTGAATGCGCCGGTCGGTGATGAGGATGAAGGAGCGGACGAAGTCGCGGTATTCGCGCAGGACGGCGGCATGCAGGTCGAAGATGGTCATCAGGGTCTCCTTATTCCCATTGCCAGAGGATAGGATTCCATCTTTCAGCGGATTGGCCGCTTAAAACCGGGTCGAGAAAGCGGCGCATGGCTTGAACCGCTTCGTCGAGCGAGGCGTATTCCAGTCCGGTTTGTTCGCACAGGCGGCGAAACGGGCGCGCCCAGGAAGCGGGCGGGGAGGGCATCTGCGGCGGGAGGGGATGCGTCGCGCGCGTTTCGAAGGCGGCTTGCAAGGCGCGGCGCAATGTCTCTGACCGCAGACCTTCCCAATGCGCCATGAGAAGGATATCCACCCAATCCCGCACCCGGCTGCTCTCGCCGGAGGCGTATGGACGGGTGAGGGCGTGGACTTTTTCGGCAATCTGTTGAGAAAGCGGATACGAAGGGATAGATACAGGGGGAATCTCAGCAAATTCCAGGAGCGACGGGGCGGTCAGCATCTCAGGAGGTTCGAAGAGCGGGTCGCCTATGCCCACATCCACATGGAACGCTTCAAACAGCCGCCCATCGAGCAAACTTCGGACCGGAAAACGCAACTCAGCGTCCCTTTCCGGGCGGGCGACTTCGAAGGTGAACCCGTCTCCCATATCGCCCAGCGCGGCGGAGACCAGCCTCTGGTGAATTTCTGTTGCGGGCAAAGATAGACGAAAGAGCAGGTCAATGTCCTGCGTCGTGCGGGCGCGCTCGCGCAGGCGAAATTGCAGCGCCAATCCCCCTTTGAGCGCCCAGGCATCCGGCTGAGCGGCGACGAGCCGCGCCAGAAAGCGCTCGAAGGCGACCATTTTTCGCAGGCGCGCCAGCGGCGTTCCCGAAGCGACCGCCTGCCGGCGCAGGCGGTCTTCCAGGGCGCGGCGGAAAGCGGCGCTATTCTGATATTGCATGGGCATTCCCCAACGCGGCGCGGATTTGCGCGGCAACCCGCCCGCCGCGCCGACGCGCTTCTTCCTCCAGCGCCGCCTCGGTGACCAGGCCACGCGCCAGCGCCTGCTGAACCGCCTGCCGCACCCATTCTTCCGCCACGCCGGAGCGAATCAGGTCGCTGATGGTGCGCGGCAGGGTGGTGAGGGGCAGTCCCTGGCGGCGAACGACCTCTTCCGGCGTCAGTCGCGCCACATGAAAACGCACTCCCGGCAGGCGGCGCGAGGCCGTGCGCGGCACGGTGAGGTGAATTTCGGCAGGCAGCAGGTCGGTCAGCCCGTAGAGCAGCAGGGCGCTTTCGTGCGAGAGGACGGCTTTTTCTCCGGCGGAAAGCCAGGCGATGGTCAGGTCGGCGTGCGGCATTTCGGGAAATTGCGCCAGGCGATAGACGCCGCGGCGGATGCGCAGGAAGCGGCCCCTTTTGACATGATGAGAGAGCAAGGCTTTGGAAAAGCCGGCCTGTTGCGCTTGCCGCGCGGAAAAATAACCTGCCTGCCGCTCAGCCGCCTCGTAGAGTAGGGTATCTAGTCTAATCTCATCCATGTGTGCAAAAAGTCAAATATTATTTGACTTTCTGCACACATTATTGCCAAAATTGGCAGAGATGTCAAAGGTTTTTCTCCCACGCCTCCAGCACCAACCTCCTCGTGCGGTATTCGCCGTATTCGCGCAGTTCCTTCTCTTTCAGCACGCGGAAGGTTTCGCCGGGGAAAGCCTGCCCTGAGCCTGTCGAAGGGTCACTGCGGGCAGCGCGCTCGGCGTAGCCCTGCGGGTCGAGCGGGTCGGACACTTCCTCCCAGGGGTCGAGGATGTCCGCCAGTTCGCGCTCGGTCAGGTCGGCGGGATCGAGGATGTAGCGCAGTTGCTTGCGGGTGAGGCCGTAGAGACGGGCGTAATAGGCGTCCAGTTCGGCGCGCAGGCGGGCGCGGCGGGATTCCTCCCACTTGAACGGCGGGAAGGGCGCGCCCCAGCCCTCACCCCCAGCCCCTCTCCCAACATTGGGAGAGGGGGATGGGGGGTGAGGGGCATCCTCCCATTGCGCCTGAATCGCGCCGCGCAGGGATTCATCGGCGTCGTGCCACACGTCGGCGGCGAAGGGCGCCAGGTCCCAGGCAGTGTAGGTCAGTTCGAGCACGCGCGGGACGATGTAGTGTAAATCCTGCGCCGTGTAGGCGGAGGGCGAGAGGGCAGGGAATTGCTTAACGTAGAAAAAGTTCATTGTCATGCCACCGAGTTTTTGACGAGCCACAAAATCAAAAACGACTGATGATGCGTTAGCCAGAAGTGCGCTCAATTCAATTGCTGATGCGTTTTCACAAAGCAAAAGGGGTATCTTGTTCCCCACTCCCACCCTCGGCAGCAGGCTGAAGATGGCGGTGCGCTCGTTGGTGGCGTTGGTGACATCGCGGAAGCCCAAGAGCCAGCCGCGTTTCCATTCTCCCAGGCGGGCTTGCACTTCGGCGGCGCTCACCCAGTACCAGGGCAGGGCAAGGAAATGCGGGTCGGCGTGCTGGCGCTCGTCGGGGGTGGGCAGGTGGGTGCTGGAGCGGTCGCTCACGCCCTCGTAGGTGCCGAAGCGGTGGTCGTAGTGCCAGATCATCTTGGCTTCGTAGAGGGGGAGAAAACCCTCACCCCCAGCCCCTCTCCCGCGCGGCGGGAGAGGGGAGTCGGCTTTACCCTCCTGATCCAACTGTATAGACGCTTCGGGAGAGGCAGGAGTGGCGGGTGGATTCTCGTAGGAGTGCGCAGCGACGAAGTCTGCAATTTGCCGCAAGACGGTTTCGGTATCCCGTATGACCTGCTCGTTGGTGAAGCGCAGAACGTGCAGGCCATGTTCCCGCAGGATTTGCTCGCGCAACCGGTCTCGTGCGCGCTGATCGGGTTCGCGGTGAATGGCCCCATCAATTTCGATCACCAGCCGGGCGTCGTCACAGAAGAAATCAGCAATGAAATGCCCAATTGGATGCTGGCGTCGGAATTTCCGGCCCAAGAGTTGCCGGTTGCGCAACAATTCCCACAGCAGCGCTTCGGCGGGCGTTGCCTGACGGCGCAGTTCACGCGCCCGCTCAATCAACTCCCTGCCCGGCGCAGGCATCTCCCCTTCTCTCACAGTGTGGGAGAAGGGCGCGGGGGATGAGGGCATAAACACATTCCCCTCCAGCCGATACCCCTCCGCCTCCAGTTCGGCGCGGGTGCGGAAGAGGTGGGAGTCGGACGTCATGTTGAACAATCCCTGCTTGAAAGAAACGCCCCAGGGGTTTGCCCTCACCCCCTGCCCACCTGCCCCCGTCAGGGGGTCTCCCTCAGGGAGAGGGGAGTCGTTCACCAGCACCGGCACGCGGGCGTAGATGGCTCTGGTCAGTTCGGCGTCTTGCCGGGTGCGGAAGACGGGCAGGGTGCGCGTGTTGGGGTTGATGCGGGCGATGTCTTCGCGGCTGAGGGTGAAGACGCGGCGCGGGTCGCGCAGGTGGTCGGCGCGGGTGGAGAAGAAGGAGAGGGTGAGAGGAGAGGGGGAGATGGGAGAAGAGAGAGAGGAGGAGCCGCGCAGGGTGAGCAGGCAGAATTTCATGCGGCTGTCCACGGCAGGGAAAATCTTTTCGCGGTTCTCGAAGTCGAACAAACTGACGATTTGCTCTTTCTCCACCAGGTCAGCGAAGAAGTATTGATTGGTGGCGTCGGTGGCGATGCCGGTGGGCAGGATGACTCCGCCGCGTCCCTGGGGGGCAAGCAACCGGCGGATGCGCTCGGCAAAGACGGAGTAAGTGTTGATACGCCCGCGACCCGTGAGGGGGTAATCGCCGCTGGCGCGCAGGAAGCGGCTGGCGCTTTCGGCGGTGTGCAGGGCGCGGCGGTATTCTTCCCACAAGGCGGGGTTTTCCTGCGGCAGGCGCTCGATGAGCCGCTTGCGGGTAGCGCCAGGCGCATGAGCAATACGGGCGTCACGCGCGGCAAAGAATTCCAGTTCTTCCAGTTGAATTTGCTCCCACGGCGGGTTGGCGAGGAGGAGGTCGAAGCCGCCCTCACCCCTCACCCCCGTCGCCTGCGGCGACACCCCCTCTCCCCTCTCCCACTCGTGGGAGAGGGGAGAGGAGGCAGGGGGAGTGGGGTGAGGGACAAACACTTCCGGGAACTCCAGGGACCAATGGAAGAAGCGCGCTTCGGCGGCGAGGGCTTCGGCTTGGGCGAGGGTTTGCGGCGGGAGGGGTTGACCGGCCAGGGCGCGGCGGACAAGGTCGGTGGTGATGGCCCTCACCCCATCCCCCGGCCTGGCGGCCACCCCCTTCCCCTCTCCCACCGGGAGAGGGGAAGGGGGCTGGGGGGCAGGGGTGATGGATTGGAAGAAGGCGGCGGTCCACAGGTCGCAGGCGGCTTTCTGGCGCTGCCAGGCGGGGTCTTGGGCGCGGGCTTCGTAACGTTCGCGCTTGCGGCGCACCTGTTCGGGCGTGTCATCGGGGATGGAATCGAGTTCCTGCCCCAACTGCGCCAGGCTGGTCAAGTCGAGGTCGAAGTTCCAGCCGAAGAGGGTCATCTGCCCCTCGCGCTCGGCTTTGTTCTGGCGCTTCAGGCTGGAAGCCAGTTTGCGGTCATCGCCCTGCAGGGGGGCGAAGGCTTCGTCGGGGACGCCGTCCTTGAGGACGCTCAAATCGAAGACGCCCACCAGCGAGTCGCCGTACTTGATGCGATGTTCGAGGAAGGTGAGCGGCCTGCCCTCGGCGTGGCTTTCCAGCCACAGGGCAACGCGCGCCAGCTCGACCGCCAGCGGGTTCTTGTCCACGCCGTAGATGCAGTGAGCGACCACGTCGCGGAGGGCGGCGCGCACCTGTTCGGGGGCGGGTTCGTCCTCGCCGGTGCGGATGCGCGCCAGTTCCTTGCCCAGGCGGCGGGCGGCGGCCAGCAGAAAGTGACCGGAGCCGCAGGCCGGGTCGCACACTTTGATGGAGAGCAGGGCTTGTTCCTGCGCCTTGGCGTTCTCCCGCCCTTTGAGCCGCTCCTCGATGACCGGCTCCAGCGCGCTGCGAATCAGTTCGCCCACCAGTTGCGGCGGGGTGTAATACGAGCCGGTGGATTTGCGTTCCGAGCCGGGGGCGAGTTCAAAGCGCGGCCTGCCGGTTGGATCGAAGGTCACAGCCGGGTGGTAATCGAGCAAACTCTCGTACACCGAGCCGAGTTCTTCGGTATCCAGCGCGGCGTAGTTGACGCGGCGGGGCGGGGAATCGTAGAAGGCGAGATGCCAGAACGCCGAGAGCAGGTCGCGGTTGGCGATGAGGGCGTCGTCCAGTTCCTGAGGGGCGAAGAGTTCGCCGTTGAGCGGCGGGACGCCGAGGATGGCGGCCAGTTTCTCAGCGCGGAAGATTTCCCACAGGGCGCGCAGTCCCAGCCAGAGGTCGGGGTCATCGGTGTAGGCGGCGCGGTTTTCGCACAGGCGGCGCAGGCGGGCGATGCCGTAACTTTCGAGGTAGAGCGGGTTCTGCCCCATCAGGCCGCGCTCTTCGGAGACGAGCAGGAAGAGGAAGCGATAGACCAGACGGAGGAGTTGTTTGTAGAACGCCAGCGCGCCCTCGCGTTGCACCCACTCCCGCAGGTCGCCGCTTTGCTCATGACCGAGGAAGCCGTTTGCCAGAATCGTCAGGCATTCTTCCACCCCCTCGCGCAGATGCTCGCGCACCCGTCCGCCCTGCGCGACGGATTGCTGATAATACTGTTCCAGCAGGCAGCCTTCGGCGCGTCCATCGCCGGGCAGGCGCGTGCGGTACAGCAGCCGATAGAGCAGGACGAAATCGGCAAAGCGCTCCTCTTCGAAGATGCCCTCCAGGTCGAACTCGACGTAGGCCTGGCGGCGGACGAAGGTCGAATCGCGCAGCAGGCGCAGGATGCGTCCGTTGGTCGCCAGCCCCCACAGGGCTTCACTGCGGTTCAGGTACTCCTGAACGAGGGCGTGCGGCGAGAGGCGCGGTCGGCCCGAGGGGGCGAGGCGACCCAACTCCTGGCGGCAGCCGACGATGTGAACGGGAGTGGGCTGTTCGGGGTTCGGGGCGGGAACGAGAACGTGCGAGATGGCGAAGGTCAGCCCGTCGCGTTCGAGGGCGCGCGGCTGATAGTGCAGGTCATAGCCCAGCAGGCGCAAAAAGGGGATGACCCACGAGTCGCGCGTCTCGGAGGTGGCGAGGTCGTCGGCGGGCAGGCGTTCCAGGCGGTGCTGAAAGACCTGCCACAGGGCGCGGGCGTCGTGATAAACGGCGGCGATTTCCTCGGTCAGGGCGCGGCGCGGCGGGAGGCCGAAGTCGGCGGGCTTCTGGCCGGGCAGCTCGCCGGCCAGGAGCTGCTCCAGCACGTCCGGGCCGAGCAGGCCGCCTTCGATTCGGATGGAGGGAAACGCTGCCATTCACACCACCGGTTGAAGCACGAGCACTCCGAGCAGATCGGGCGGGAACTGTGGCTCGACGGCGAGTTCGCGCACCTGCAGGCCGACCGCCTGACGGATGCGTTTGTGACTTTTTTGTAGCTCTCCGGCGCGCGCCGAGATGCGCGCCCGGATCGGGGCTTCCAGCCCCGGCCAGGCCTCCAGCGCAGCGGCCACCCGCTCGCGCTTCTCCGGCATCGAGAGGTTGGCGTCGGGCTGTGCCCGCCCCAGCAGCGCCAGCGCCTCTTCGGGAGCGAGCCATTCGGGCGCACGCGCGTCACCCTGTGTGTAGCCGGTCACCAGCACCTCCTCGGACAGGAGCGGGGCGCGGCCCGGCTGTCGCATCAAATAGCGGACGCGCAGCAGCAGGATCGTGGTGAGGCGAGAGGCTGCCCGGGTACGCAACACGCCGCAGCGCGTGGCAGCGGCGGCGCCGCCCCTGGTCAGGGCCTCTTCCAAAAGAAAGCGCGCCAGCGCCGCCACGAAGGGATGGTTGCGCCCCAGGTATTCAGCGCCCTCCGGCGTGGGCGAGGTAAAAGCAATCCGCCAGATTCCATCTTTGCGCGTCGGCAGGGCAAAACGCAGCACGTGGGGCAAATTCGGCGGCAGGGGAGCCGTCGCCAGACGGAAGACCTGTCCATTGGCCTCGCGGGTGAGAGTCAGCCCCAGGCGCTGCGCCGCCTCTTGAACGAAGGCTCGCACCGCCTGCGGGTCGCCCAGGACGGCGTCGGCGGCTTCCAGTTCGCGGCGCACTTCGTCGGGCTTGAGGGCGCGCTGAGCAAAGCGTGTGCGGGTGATTTTCTCGCGCTCGGCGTCGCGTTCCCACTGGTTGTGCAACCGGGTGACGCTGTCCGCCATAAAGTCGAAGACCAGTTGCCGCGCGCCCGCCTGATAACCGCCGCGCAGGAAGAGGGCGTTCAACACGGCTTCGGTCACGCTCTCGCTCTCTTCGGGGACGGGGACGTGCGTGCCGAGGGCTTTGTGAATCTCGCGGGCTTTGTCGAGCAGTACGTCCAGCACCACGCCGTCCACCGGGTTATCCGCGCCGTAGTAGCGAATGACGCGCACCTGCGCGGCGGGTTGGCCATAGCGGTCCACCCGGCCCTCGCGCTGTTCGAGGCGGTTGGGGTTCCAGGGCAAGTCGTAGTGAATGGCGGCGTTGAACTTTTCCTGCAGGTTGATGCCCTCCGAGAGGCAATCGGTCGCCACCAGCACGCGCGGGCGGTCGGCGGAAATCTCCGCGATACGGGCGCGGCGTTCCTCGTCCGCCTGTCGGCCGGTGATGCGAACTACTTGGGCTTGCAGGCGCTTCTCTGCCAGGCGTTTTTGCAGAGCGTCGGCCACATATTCCGCCGTCGCCACGTAGCGGCACCAGACGATGGGATGATAACCCTCGGCGAGCAGTTTGCTCACGGAGTGGATCAGGCCTTCGAGTTTGGTATCCTGTTCGGGTTCGAGCAGCGCGGCAGCCAGTCTGCCCAAGCCGCGCAATTTGCGGCGTTCGGACTCGGGCAGAGTGGCTTCGGTCTCCTCGATGGGCGGGGTCGGCTGTTCGTCGTCGGTCCGGTCGCTGTCGGATTCGAAGACGAAGCCGCGGAAGTCCACCTCGTCCACGCCTGCGGCTTCTTCCAATCGCCCGTGACGGCTCTCCAGCGCCGCCAGGGCCGCCGCCGGGCTGGACATGACGCAGCGCAAGAGCGCCAGCGCGCCCCAATAGCGCACGCGGCGTTTGCGTTCTTCCAGGTCCTGCCCGGTGCGCACGATTTCGGCGCAGAAGTCGTAGGTCTTCTCGAAAAGGGTGCGATAGGCTGAAGAAAGGCGATAGGTCTGGTCTTCGGGCAGGCGTTGAGGGAAGCAGGATTCGCTTTCCCAATCGTGTTCGATGTCGGCGCGGGTGCGCTGGACGAAGCAGCGCGCCAGTTCGCGCAGGCGATTCTCGTTCAGGTCGTTCACATCCCACGCGCCAAAGCGCGGGTCGAGCAGACCCAACAGCGAGCGGAAGGCTGATTCGATGCCGCTGTGCGGGGTGGCGGTGAGCAGGATGAGGTGACGTTTTTCGTCCCTGGCGACCTCCCGCAAAAACTCGTGGCGCTGCTGCTGGTTCTGGTTATTCGCCATCGCTGCGCCGTGCGCCTCGTCCACAATAATCAGTTCGGGCGCGTGGAGCAGGAAGGCGTGTCGGTTGCGCTCGCTCTTTATCCAGTCAATGCTGATGACCTGCACCGGATAATGCTCGTAAATGGTGCGCTGGGGCGGCTTGTTGCGCTCCAACTGTCCCACCGTGCCGGAGCGGATGACGACCGCCTCGTGAAAGTTGAATTTTTCCGCCAGTTCCTTCTGCCACTGATCGCACAGGTAGGGCGGGCACAGCACCGCCAGGCGGCGGATTTCGCCGCGTTCCCACAATTCGCGGGCAATCAGCAGGGCTTCGATGGTCTTGCCCACGCCCACGTCATCGGCGATGAGCAGGCGCGCCGGGGCGAGGCGCAGCGCCATCAGCAGCGGCACGAACTGGTAGGTGCGCGGGCGGATGGAGAGGCGTCCCAGCGAGCGGAGGGGCGAGGCGCCCTCGCGCAGAGTCAGGCGCGCCGCCTGCCACAGGAGGTGGGCGCTTGCGGCATCGGCGAGGTCGTCAACGGTCGGCAGCGGAAATGTCGCGGAGCGGACGCGCTCCTCCGGCAGGGTGTAGCCAATGAGGTCGGTCAGTTGCTTGTGAACCGCGACGACCTCGTCGGTCGCTCCGGCGAGAGGCCGGAGGAGGAGGAGCTCATCCCGCTCACTTGGCAGCAGGACCCAGTCACGGTTGCGGCAGCGGACGATGCTTCCGGGAGTCATGCCGTCTTTCCCTTTCGAGGGCGATCCGGCCGGATACAAAAGCCACCCGCGCCGGCTGGCTCTGACGGGTGGCCCGGAAACTGTCTGCATCCCATGCCGCGCCCCGCCGCGGGTTGGTTGGCGAGATGATGTATCGGGCAACTGCCCGGCGCGGGGATTATACGACAGAAACTTTCCGGGTTCTGGAGGCCGGCGGGGCCGGTCGGTTAGGAAATCCGGCCGGGAAAAGCAGATCCGGCGGCAGTTGATCCGCTGCCCCGCCGCACCGGCTGGCCGAAAAAACGCGCGACCGGATCGCGCCAGACTGGGAACGCGACCTGCGCCCCCTCTTGAGTCAGTTGTCGCCTTTTGAAGATGCCCGGCGCGTTGTTTGTGGAGGCGTATCTGGGGCCCGGCGGAAGGGCGTGACCAATCGAAATCGGCCACGCCCTCGGTTCGTCGTCCAAGCCGGCCCGTAAGCCGCGTTCTGTTTTAGGCCGTCATCTCTCTGGGCCGGACATTGCTGGCCGGCTCGTGCGGCCGACCCGGGGCTCGGGCGCTGCGAGCAGCAGCTCGCCCCTGCTTGGCCTTGCTCCCGACGGGGGTTGCCTGGCCGCCCGCCTTGCAGCGGACGCCGGTGGGCTCTTACCCCACCGTTTCACCCTCGCCTTGGCTCAGCGCCCGCAGGCGCTGAACCGGCAATACGCTTCTCTGTGGCCCTGTTCCAACGGGTCGCCCCGTTCCGGGTGTTACCCGGCGTCGTGCTCTGCGGAGCGCGGACTTTCCTCAGACGCCCGCTCGCGCAGGCGCCCGCGACAGCCCGGCCGGCTTGGACACACGCACTATAGCACACCCGTCTTCTGCCGGGCGACCTCCTCCTTTATACTTCGCCGCGTGCGCCGCCTGCGTCCCCTGCTCCCCTTCCTCAGCCTGCTCCTCCTGGCCCTGATCGCGGCCGAGCCCCTGGCCCGGGCCGGGATGGTCTGCGCCGACGACGTCGCCTTCCACCTCTACCGCGCCGTGCAGCTCGGCGCCCTGATGGACCTCGGCCACCTCTTCCCGCGCTGGGCCCCGCACATGGCCCAGGGCTACGGTTTCCCATTCTTCAACTTCTACGCGCCGCTCTCCTCGTACGTGGTCGTGCTGCTGCGCCACCTCGGCCTGGAGTATCCGGCCGCGCTCAAGCTGGCTTTCGGCCTGGCCATCTGGGGCGCAGGCAGCGCGGCGTTCGTCTTCACGCGCCGGCTGTGGGGCGAACGGGCCGGCCTGGCCGCCGGCGCCGCGTACCTGTTCGCGCCGTACCTGGCCTACGACGCGCTCTTCCGCGCCAACCTGGCCGAGACGTTCGCCTTCGTCTGGCCGCCGCTGGTGCTGTGGGGGATACAGGGGGCAGTGGACAGTGAACAGTGGGCCGCGGGCCGGCCATTGCGAAACGTCGTCCGCCGTTGGTCGCCCGCCGTCAGCTACGCCGCCCTGATCCTCACCCACAACATCTTCGCCCTGATCGCGTCGCCGCTCTTCGCCGGCTACCTGGCGCTCCTGGCCTGGCGCTCGCGCTCCGGGCAGGTCCTCAGGCGCGGCGGGCTGGCGCTGGCGCTCGGCATCGGGTTGTCCGCCTATTTCTGGCTGCCGGCCCTGGCCGAGCGTGACCTGGTCCACTCCGACCGGCTGCTCGTCCCCCCCATCTTCACCTGGTACACGAACTTCATCACGCCGGGCGAGTTGCTGGCCCCGCCGCGCGCCGAAGACCCCTCCCTCCTCAACCCTTCGCCGCCGCGCGCCCTCGGCCTGGTCCCGGCTGCGCTCACCCTGCCGGCCCTCGGCCTCGCCCTCGCTTCCGCCTGGCGCCGGCGGAAGCGCGCGCCCGCATCGGCCTCTAGCCCCCAGTCTTTCACTGCTCCTGGCGCTTGGCCTGTGGGGCTAGGGGCTTGGGGTTTGGGGTTTTTCGCGCTCGCCCTGCTCGCCTACGGCTTCATGACTCTGC